>UMGW01080473.1_pt1 | contig 123876 bp, 99 predicted proteins | sample 1965371 | NCBI WGS metagenome assembly UMGW01 (sample SAMEA4836082, study PRJEB28245) | human gut metagenome | biome: gut microbiome; material: fecal sample | place: Denmark | collected 2008
TCCCTCCTAACAATCAAGAGGAAGGTGAACGGTGTTGAGCGGAAAGAAGTCGCTGATGAGCATGGTGCTGGCATTGCTGCTGCTTTGCGGCGCTGCGCTGGCGGAGGAGAGCACAAGCGGCGCAACGGCGCTGACGAACGCGGACTACCAGCAGATTGTGAGTACATACTCCATTGATGCGTCAATTCCGGGGTATGCGGACTATCTGCAGCGCTACGAGGATGCGGCGCACCCGGACGTGACCGTGACGGTGGACGCGGACACGTTCGTGCGCTACGAGGATGCAGGCATTGCCGCCCAGCCGCAGGTCTTTGAGAACTACGAGGGCATGGCGGGCAAGAGCGTCCTGACGGGCGAAGAGTCGCTGACCGAGTGGATTGTGGATGTGCCGGAATCGGGTCTGTATGACCTGACGCTGCTCTACTACCCCTACGCGGGCAAGAACAGCGCCACCCAGCGCGCGTTCTTTGTGGACGGCAAGCTGCCGTACAGTGAGCTGGCGATGGTGGACTTCAACCGCGTGTGGGTCAACGGCGCCTACGAGGAGTACACCGACGAGAACGGCATCGTCGTCCGCAAGTGGGACAAGGATAATCAGGGCAATGACCTGAAGCCTTCGCCCATTGAACAGCCAGAGTGGTGTACCCACGGGCTGTATGACACTAACGGCTACATTTCTGACGAAATGAGCATCTACCTCGAAGCGGGGCAGCACACGCTGACGCTTTTGTCCATGCGCGAGCCGATGCTCCTGCGGTCGATTACGCTGTCCAACCACTCCCGCCCTGCCGCTTATGTGGATGTGAAGGCGGCGGGCGACGCGGCGGGTCATCAGGATGCGACGGGCGTGTCCGTGCGCTTTGAGGCAGAAAACGCCGTCAAGACATCTTCTCAGATGCTTTACCCCGTGCAGGATCAATCCAGCGCGGTTGTGTACCCCATGTCGGCGCGGTATCTGCTCAATAACTCCATCGGCAGCAGCTGGAAGAACGCGGGCCAGTGGATTGAGTGGGCATTTGAAGTGCCGCAGGACGGTTACTACGAAATCTCGATGGTGGACAAGCAGAACTTCGTCCGCGGCATCGACGTGTACCGCAAAATCATGATTGATGGCGAAGTGCCGTTTGCGGAGTTCAACGCGCAGCCCTTCTCCTACACGCAGACGTGGCGGATAGAAACGCTCTCCGACGAGGATGGAAACGCCTACCGCATCTACCTGACCGCGGGCAAGCATACCCTGCGCATGGAAGTTGTACTGGGCGATATGGCAAACATCATCGCGCAGGTGCAGGACTGCGTGCAGCAGCTGAACAACATCTACCGTCAGGTCATCTACATCACTGGCGTCGCGCCTGACCAGTACCGCGACTATCAGCTGACGGCGTCCCTGCCGAAGCTGGAGGGCGAACTGCGCGCGGTACAGGCGGACATCGACAGCGCCATTGCCGCGCTGGAAAAGACGGCGGGCAATGATTCCGATAAGCTGACCGTCCTGCGCACGATGAGCGACCAGCTGGACGAGCTGATTGAGGATCAGGAACGCTTCACCGAGGTGCTTTCATCCTTCAAGACCAACGTCCGCGCGTGCGGCAACTGGATTACGCAGGTGCTGGCACAGCCGCTTCAGGTAGACCGCTTCTATATTCATGCTGCCGACACGCAGCCGAAGCTGGATAACAGCAGCTGGTGGGAGAGCCTTGCGCATGAAACGGAGCGCCTGTATTACTCCTTCATCATCGACTACAACAAGGTCGGCAACGTGGCGGAGGGCGACACGGAGAATGTCGTGCTGACGCTGTGGATTGGCACGGGCCGTGACCAGGCGAACGTCATCAAGTCGCTGATTGATGAGAAGTTCACGCCGGCAACGGGCATTTCCGTCAACGTGCAGCTGGTTGACATGAACACGCTCCTGCGCGCGACGCTGGCGGGCGAGGGCCCGGACGTCGCTATTCAGGTGGCGAACACCAACGGCATTGCGGGCGCGGTGCTGAACACGGGCAACGACACGCCCGTCAACTATGGCCTGCGCAACGCCGTGCTGGACTTGACGCAGTTCGAGGATTTCCCGGAGATCGCCAAGCGCTTCAACGAGAGCGCCATCATCCCGTTCTCCTTTGACGGCGCGACGTACGCCCTGCCGGATACGCAGACGTGGCTGATGATGTTCTACCGCAAGGACATTCTGGCGGAAATTGGGCTGGAAGTGCCGCAGACATGGGACGAAGTGAAGGTCGCCATGTCCATCCTGAGCAAGAACCAGATGGAATTTGGCATGCTGCCGTCCGAGCAGGTGTTCGCGATGCTTTTGTTCCAGAACGGCGGCCGCTACTACACCGATGACAACGCCGCGTCCGCGCTGGATGAGGACGTCGCCATCAACGTGTTCAAGAAATACTGCGAATACTACACGGATTACAAGCTGGACAAGGAAACGTCCGCCGAAGAACGCTTCCGTACCGGTGAATGCCCGATTATCATCTCCGACTACACGACGTACAACAACCTGCAGGTTTCCGCGCCGGACATCTTGGGTCTGTGGGACTTCACGACCGTTCCCGGTACGGTGCAGGCGGACGGCAGCATTGACCGCTCGACGGGTACGACGGGTCTGGCGGATATCATCATGAGCGCGACGAAGCATCCCGACGAAAGCTGGGAGTTCCTCAAATGGTGGACGAGCACCGAGACGCAGACGCTCTACGGGCGCGAGATGGAATCGCTGATGGGGGCATCCGCGCGTGTCGCGACGGCGAACACCGAGGCACTGGCGAACCTGTCGTGGCCCATGCGCGACTACCGCGCGCTGGTGGAGCAGATGCAGTATGTGCGCGGCATCCCGCAGGTGCCGGGCGGATACTACACTTGGCGCAACATCAACAACGCGTTCTATACCATCACCACAGATACCGCAACGAACAACACCACCCCGCGCGAGGCGCTGATGGACAAGGTGTACTACATCAACGCCGAAATCAACTACAAGCGCACGGAATTCGGTCTGCCGCTCCATCAGACGGAAGACACGACGAAGGAGGAGTAAGATGAGCAATCCGACCTTGGTGCATGGCAAGCGTCAGTCGCTTGGCAAAACCATCTGGAAGCACCGCGCGTCCTACCTGCTGATGGCGCCGTACTTCATCCTGTTCTTCTTCTTCACCGTGCTGCCGGTGCTGATGGCTATCGGCGTTTCCTTCACGGACTGGAACATGCTGGAGAAGCCGGAGTTCGTCGGCTGGCAAAACTACGTCAAGCTCCTGCTGGATGACGAAATCTTCATCATTTCGCTCAAAAACACGCTGATTTTCGCTGTCATTACCGGCCCGGTCAGCTACATGCTGTGCCTGCTGTTCGCGTGGATTATCAACGAGTTCAACCGCGGGATGCGTACGCTCCTGACGCTGATTTTCTACGCGCCGTCCATCTGCGGCAACGCCTACATGGTCTGGAACTTGATTCTGACCGGCGACCGCTATGGCTATTTGAACGGTATCCTGCTGAACCTCGATATCATCAACGAGCCAATTCTGTGGATGAAGACAGAGCAGTACGTCATGCCGATGCTGATTATCGTTCAGCTGTGGCTCAGCCTGGGCACAGGCTTCCTGTCTTTCATCGCAGGCTTGCAGACGGTGGACAAGAGCATGTACGAAGCCGCCGCCATTGACGGCATCAAGAACCGCTGGCAGGAGCTGTGGTATGTCACCCTCCCGGCGATGAAGCCGCAGCTGATGTTCGGCGCGGTTATGCAGATTACGCAGTCCTTCGCCGTGGCGGACATCTCCATCAATCTGGCGGGCAACCCGTCGGTCAACTATGCTGGCGCAACCATTGTCACCCACTTGCTTGACTACGGTTCAACCCGTATGGAGATGGGTTACGCCTGCGCCATCGCGACCATCCTGTTCCTGCTGATGGTCGGCACGAATAAGCTCGTTCAGCGAGTACTGAGAAGGGTGGGTGAGTAAGCATGGCAGAACGGAGAGGTCAGGTGGCAGTCAAGGATTTGCCGCCGAAGCTGCAAAAGAAGCTGCGCCGGCAGAAGATTATGCCCAAGAAAGCCCGCAAGCTCAACCGCTCGATGGCGGGCAACGCGCTGCTGTTCACACTCATGTTCATCTGCGGCGTCTTTATGGCACTGCCGCTGGTCATGATTATCAACAACGCCCTGAAGCCGCTGGATGAACTGTACCAGTTCCCGCCGAAGATTTTTGTGCGCAACCCGAATCTGCGCAACTTCTCGGATTTGTTCATCCTGATGAACGACTCGTGGGTGCCTTTCAGCCGCTACATCATGAACACCGTCATCATCACGGTGGCGGGCATGGTGGGTCACGTCATCGTGGCGTCGTGGGCGGCATATCCGCTGGCGAAGGACAAATTCCCCGGCAAGGCGCTGCTGTTCGGCATGGTCGTGCTGTCGATGATGTTCAACTGGACGGTGACGCAGATTCCGCAGTACGCCATCATTTCGTGGCTGCACATCAACAACACCTATCTGGCGCTGATTCTGCCCGCGTGGTCGTTCGGCATGGGTTTGTACCTGATGAAGCAGTTCATGGAGCAGCTGCCGGATTCGCTGATGGAGTCGGCGCGCGTGCAGGGCGCCAACGAATGGCAGATTTTCTGGAAAATCGTTATGCCGAACGTCAAACCCGCTTGGCTGACGCTGGCGATCTTCCAGTTCCAGCAGATGTGGGGCAATACCGGTTCGCTGTTCCTGCGTGACGAGCAATTGAAGCCCATGCAGTATGCGCTCCAGCAGATTACGGCTGGCGGCGTGTCTCGCGCGGGCGCGGCGGCGGCGGTCACGTTCATCATCATGGCGGTGCCGGTGCTGTTCTTCCTGCTGTGCCAGAGCAGCATTCTGGAAACTATGACGACTTCGGGCATGAAGGACTAAGAGAGGGAGGAAAGACGCATGAAAAAAATGAAGAAGTTCCTCCTGACGGCGCTGGCGGCGCTGGTCACTTTCTCCTCCTGCGGGGGAGCCTTGGCGGACGCCGAGCTGCCTTACACGACGTACAATTACGACTACTGGGGCGACATCGTGTACACGCCCGCGGCGTATGTGCCGGCAGGGTCGATTACGGGCGCTTCCTTCCAATATAATGGGCAGTCGCTGGGGGCGTTCAAGAACCCGCAGGACTTGTGCGTGGCGCAGGATGGCACGGTGTATCTGGCGGACAGCGGCAACAACCGCATCGTCCTGCTCAGCAGCGACATGACGAAGGTCGTGCGCGTCATCACCGGATTTGAGAATCACGGCGTGGCGGACACCTTCCAGACGCCCACGGGCGTGGCAGTCGCCAGCGACGATACGCTCTACATTGCCGACAGCCTCAACCGCCGCGTGGTTGTGCTGAATCCGGATGATACGCTCAACCGCATCATCGAGATTCCGCAATTGTCGGGCAGCGTGAAGGCACTGGGCGGCGTGACCTACGCCGTCGGGACGCACATCGAGGGCATGGGCGACCTCCATCAGGAAACCGATGTGGACGGCATGAAGTACCGCACGGAGCGCTTCACGTCCGGCAGCGCCACGGAACTGGCGGACGAGCAGGGTACGACCTATCAGGTCAGCGCCTACGAGAGCACCTTGCAGCCGCTGGTGAAGGCGGTCACAGACAGCAAGGGCGCGACCTACGCGATTGCGGAGAACGGCAAGTCTGTCATCCGCACGAACGCGGACGGCTCGACTTTCACTTACGCCCGCTATGACGCGACGACGAACATCGACCTGTTCATCCTGATTGGCCGCCTGATTAAGGGCAACCAGAACATCACCGGCATGTCCGGCCTGATTGGTCTGGCGCTGGACGAGCAGGACAACCTCTACTGCATCAGCGCCAAGACGGTGGTTGTGCTTGACCAGAAGGGCAATATGGTCACGACATACGGCAATTACCGCAATGCGGACGATGCGCTGACCTCCTTCGCGACGATTTCCGAATTCGCGCTGGATGGCGACAGCGTGTTCATCCGCGACGCGGACAACCACATTGTCGAACTCGACCGTGCGGGCAGCACACGCCGCGTGATTGAAAGCAACTGCATCCGCAAGACGGACGCGGATGGCAACATCACCCGCATGACGGGCATGACCGGAGCAGCAGCGGCCGCTTCAGAGGATGAAGAGACGGCGTTCCAGAACATTCTGGGCATCGAACTGACGGGCGATTACCTGATTGTGGGCGAGAAGAACGGCGAGATCAACGTCATGAAGACCACCGGCAAGCTGCTGGGCACGGTCGAGAATAATTCGCTGCTGCTGCTGGACACCAAAACGGACAGCGTATCTGCCGTGACGACGGTGAAAAACGGCAAGCAGGACGAGCGCCTGACGGAAGTTTCCGCAACGGCGATGGTGGATTGGAACGGCACGCAGCGCCTGTGCGTGAAGGAAAGCACGGGACGGGTGCTGGTGCTGGATGACAACTGGACGGTGCTGCACACGGCGCAGAACAACTGCGTGGAGGTGCAGGACAGAAACGGCGCGGTGACGGAGCGCATCCTCGGCGTGGATGTGGGCAGCGGCTATCAGGCGTTCGCGGAAGTCAGCGGCGTGGAGGGCGTGGCGCTCAACAGCGCAAGCCAGCTCTGCATCGCGGACAGCGACAACCGCCTGATTGTGCTGGACGGCGACAAGAATGTTGCACGCGTGACCGTCAACTCGAACAGCGAAGTGCTGGATGCCAACTTCCTCTTTACGCCCCTAAAAGTCTCTGTGGACTACGCCGGACGTGTCTACTGCATTGCGCAGAACATGTTTGAAGGCATCATGGTCTTTGAGACGAACGGCGACTTCACCGGCTTCTTCGGCACGATTTCCGTTGAAATTACGGCGTGGGAGAAGTTCTGGCGCAAGCTGGCGACGAAGGAAGAACGCTCCAAGCAGCAGCTGTTCATTCCGACGGAATTTACCGGCATTGACATCGACGACGAAGGCTTTGTGTACGCCTCGAACAAGGATACCGCGGGCACACAGGCGGTTCGCCGCCTGAACCCCAAGGGCGAGGACGTCATCCGCATGGGTCAGACCAAGAACCTTGGCGGCGATATGCAGATCAGCGGCACGTCGCAGTACGCGGGCGCCAGCACGATTGTGGACGTGGTGTACCGCGCAAAAGGCATCTACTCGCTGCTGGACTCCAAGCGCGGCCGCATTATCACTTACGACCACGAAGGCAACCTGCTTTATATCTTCGGCGGCCTCGGCACGCAGGCGGGCACGATGGAAGCGCCTGTCGCGATTGAGTGCGCAGGGGACAAGATGCTCGCGCTGGATTCCAAGCAGGGCGTGATAGCCGTCTTCGGCGAAACGGAGTACGGCCGCCTCATCAACGAGGCGGTTGGGCTGCGCTACGATGGCGACGAGACGCAGGCGGTTGTCCTGTGGCAGGAAGTACTGCGGATGGACGAGAACAACGAGCTGGCGAACACCGGCATCGGCAAGGCGTACCTGTCCGCGGGCGACAACGAGAAGGCCATGGAATACTTGAAGCGCGGCATGAACCGCGACTACTACTCCGTCGCCTTCAAGCGCTACCGCAACGATGTGCTCAAGAGCAACATCAACTACATTCTGACGGGCATCATTGCGGTCATCGTGGCGATTGTCGTTGTGGTCAAGGTGATTCGTCCGCGCAGAAATCAAAAGAACGGAAGGAGGGCATAAGCGATGAAATCACTGTTCAGCAAAGAAAAGTGGCAGCAGCTGTTCTACACGGTGTCCCATCCGTCGGACGGCTTCTACTGGATTCGCCACGGCGAAAAGGGAAGCGTCGCCATTGCCATCCTCATGGTTGTCCTCTTCGGTCTGTGCTTCACGCTGAACCGGCTGCTTGCGGGCTTTGTCGTCAACGACATCAACGAGCGAACGGTCAACGCCCTGTGGGAAATGAGCGGCGTATTGATGCTGTACCTGCTGCTGTGCGTCGGCAACTGGTCGATTACCTGCCTGATGGACGGCGAAGGGCGCCTCAAGGATATTGCCATCGCCATCGGCTATTCGCTCCTGCCGATGATTGTGTGCTACATCGCCGCAACCATTGTCAGCCAGTTCGTGGCGGAAAATGAGGAAGCGTTCTACGCCATCATCATCTTCCTCGGCACGGCGTATACCCTCATCATGGCGCTGATTGGCATCATGCAGGTGCACAACTACACGCTGGGCAAAACGCTGCTCACGCTCCTGCTGACGCTGGTGGCAGTGTTCATCATCATCTTCCTGATGATGCTGATTGCGAACTTCATCGGTCAGGTGTTCGGCTTTGTTAGGAGCATCTACACCGAACTGATTTTCCGAGTTTAAGCGGGGGGTGGAAAGATGAGCGAGCAAACGAAAATCAAGCACAGCCCCGCCGTGGAAGGCAAAAAGCATCACAAGGTACGCTGGATTGTGCTGGCGGTGCTGCTGGTGATTGTGGCGGCAGTGGCTGCGTGGTATCTGATTCGCTTCGAGTTTAACCGGGACTATCAGGCGTACATTGAAGCGCCCAAGGGCGCGGCAGCGCAGTCAGAACTGGCGGCGCTCACGGACGAAAATCCGAACGTCGCCGCGCCTTTCCAGCTGTTTGCGGAAAACGACAACTTGAAGCTCTACGCGGATTTGGAGACGGCGAACGTCGCCATCTACGACAAGCGCAGCGGCGAAACGGTCTATTCCAACCCTGTGGACGCGGATGCGGACAAGGTGGCGAACAAGACCAACAAGAACTACTTGAAGAGCCAGTTCCTGCTGGACTACTACAACGCCGGTTTGACGAGCAGCACCTACGACAGCTACTCGATGAGCGTGGCGCTGGGCAACTTCCGCGCGGCGGCGATTGAGGACGGCATTGCCTTCATCTACGACGTGGGCGTGGACTCCATCCAGTACCTGACGCCGTCTTACCTGCCGACGGAGCGCTACGAGGGACTCTACGAGCAGCTGAGCGCACAGGCGAAGAAGGCAGCGGACATCGTGTACGAAAAGCGCGACGACGGCTACTGGATCAGCGCAACCGGTGCGAGCCGTACCCGCGAAATGGCGCGCGTCTCCAAGGAGTTTGTGGCGCTGGGCATGACAAAGGCGGAATACCTTGAAATGGAAGCGCTGGCGGGCAAGGAACAGGCGGAAACGCTGGGTTTCACCGTGACGCTGGAGTGGCATCTGGGCGAGGACAACGTGGAAGCCAAGCTGCCCGTGAGCGCGATTGAAGAGCGTGGCGGCGGTAAGGTCTACCGCATTCAGCTGCTGCCCTATATGGCGGCAGCGGGGAGCGACGAAAATGGCTACATGGTTGTGCCGAACGGTTCGGGCAGCTTGATTCGTTTCAACAACGGCAAAAACAGTGCCGCGGTGTACAGTCAGTACGTCTACGATATGGACTTGATTGACGGCGACTACACGCAGACGCAGACGATTCAGTCTGTGCGTCTGCCATTGTGGGGCGTGTGCCGCGAGAACACCAGCGTGCTGGCGACGATTGAAAACGGCGCTTCGCTGGCGGCTATCAGCGCGGATGTTGCGGGGCGCAACAACTCCTACAACAACGCGTTCGCCATGTTCACCCTGCGCGGGTCGGAGCTGCTGTCTCTCTTCGGCGCGGGCGAAACGGCGGAAATGCCTATCGTCGAGGACAACTACTACGGCGAAGATCTCGTCATCCGCTACACATTCCTGACGGCGGAGAACAAGGGGTACAGCGGTCTGGCGAACTACTACCGGGCGCGCCTGATTGCTGAAAACGTGCTTTCTCCGCTGGAAGAGACGGGCGACATTCCCTTCTACTACGATGTGATTGGCGGCGTGAAGGAAACGACCCACTTCATGGGCATCCAGTACCTGCACGTCCGTGCTATGACCACCTTCGATGAAGCGGTGGAAATTGCGCAGTCGCTGAATAAGGCGGGCATCAAGCATCAAGTGATGAACTTCCAAGGCTGGATGAACGGCGGCTACTACCACGATGTCGCGAACAACGTGTCCGTGCTGAGGCAGCTGGGCGGCAAAGATCGGCTGGAGAACCTGAACAGCGCAATAGCACGGCTGGGCGGCGAACTGTACGCCGACGTCGCGTTCCAGAAGGTGACGCAAATCTCCAAGCACTACATGGAGAATCAGGAGACGTCCCGTTATTACGGCGCGGGTTACATTGCGCAGTTCGGCGTGACGAATCCGGCATCCCTGCGGCGCACGTCCGCACTGGGTTACAGCGAGAACATTTACAACCTGCTGTCCCCGAAGTTCCTGCCGTACTACGTCAGTGGGTTCCTGAACAGCACGAAGGATTATTCTCTGAACGGTTACTCCCTCCGCGACCTCGGCTGTGAGCTGCACGCGGACAAGCGCCGCACGGAGCTGATTAACCGCGAACAGGCGCTGATGATTGTCGAAAGCCAGCTGCAGGCGATTGCGGATAGCGGCAAGAATGTCATGGTGTCCGGCGGCAACCTCTACGCCCTGAACGGCGTCAAGCACGTCATTGACGCGCCCATGACCGCGACGGAGTACGTCATTGTGGATGAAACGATTCCGCTCTACGAGATGATTCTGCATGGCTGTGTGGATTACACCGGTCAGGCGCTGAACACTATCGTGAGCGACGATTGGCAGGCGAAGCTGCTGAAAATGGTGGAATACGGCGCGTCCCCGCGCTACACCTTTACGGCACAGCAAGCATCCGACATGAAGTACACGGCGCTGAACAGACTCTACGCCACGACTGTGGCCAACTGGACGGATACCGCGGCGGAACAGTACGCGTACCTGAATGCGGCGCTCGCCTCCGTCAGCGGCGCGCAGATGGTGAAACACACGATTCTCTCCGATACGCTGCGCAGCGTCGAGTACGACAACGGCGTGACCATCTACATCAACTACGGCAGTCAGGATGCGCAGGCGGGCAGCGGTACTGTTCCCGCGAAGGCGTATCTGGTCACAGGAGGTGCAAACGAATGAAAAAGCTGCATATCTCCATGGCGGGGAAGCGCGCCGTTAACGGCTATCTTTTCATTCTGCCGTGGCTGCTGGGCTTTCTGCTGTTCTATGTGCGCAGCCTGTACATGACGGTGGAGTTCTCCCTGAGCGACCTGACCGTGCTGAGTACGGGCGGCTACAATCTGGAATTCGTGGGGCTGAAGAACTACTATGAGGCGTTCTTCTCCCACGCGTCCTTCAAACAGACGCTGACGACCTCCATCGGCAACATGGTCATCGACGTGCCGCTGATTATCTTCTTCTCCCTGTTCGTCGCCATGATGCTCAACCGCAAGATGAAGTGCCGCGGACTGGTTCGCGCCATCTTCTTCCTGCCGGTGCTGCTGGGGGCGGAAGCGGTCAGCAATGCGCTGTCGCTGGCGGCGCAGATGATGGCGGGGGGTCTGAGCGGCACGAGCGCGGACATGGCGGCGGCGTCGGCATCCTCCGGCACGATGAACATGGATTACCTCATCGACCTGTTCGCGCAGCTTGCCCTGCCGGACGTGGTGCTGGATTACATCGTCGGCGCGGTCAGCCGCATCAGCGATATCATTCAGGCTTCCGGCGTGCAGATTGTGCTGTTCATCGCGGGCTTGCAGTCCATTCCTTCCTCGCTCTACGAAGTGGCGAAGATTGAGGGCGCGACGGGCTACGAAACGTTCTGGAAAGTCACGTTCCCGATGGTGATGCCGCACATCATCACCTGCACGATTTACACCATCGTCGATGCGTTCAGCAAATCCGAGGTGGTCAAGCTGGCATACAGCACGGCGTTCACCGAGAGCCGGTACGGGCTGTCCTCCGCGTTCAGCGTGGTTTCGACGCTCATCACCTGCGCCCTGCTGGGAGCCGTGGTGTACTTCATCGGCAAGCGCACCTTCTACTACAATTAAGGCGAAGGAGAGTGAAAAGCAATGGAAAAATGGCGCGCATTTCGCAATTCTCCCCGCTATGAGGATGCCAAGGGCGGCGTAGTCAAAAAAGGCAAGAACCTGCTGATGACGATTTTGCAAATTATCCTCATCGTCGGTATTTCCTACGTCATCCTGTCGCCGGTCATCGGCATTGTCGCCCAGTCCTTCTTCTCCGACGCGGACTCGGCGAACCCGATGGTCTACACCATCCCGATTGAAGGCACGCTGGAGCGCTACACGACGGTCATCACGCAGATGGACTATTTCCGCACGCTCGGCAATACGCTGATTTACACCGTCGCGCTGACGCTGATTCAGGTGCTGATTTGCTCGATGGTCGGCTATGGCTTCGCGCGGTTCGACTTCCCGCTGAAAAAGCTGCTTTTCGGCTGTGTTGTGCTGATGATTGTCATCCCGAATCATACCATCATGCTGCCGCAGTATATGACGTTCCGCAGCATGGGCTTGATGAGCGAGGCAACCCCGATGTATATCCTGACGCTCTTCGGCACAGGGCTTCGCGCGGGTTTGTTCATCTACATTTTCAACCAGTTCTTCCGTGGTCTGCCCAAGGAAATCGAGGAAGCGGCGTTTGTTGACGGCGCGGGAACGTGGTACACCTACTTCCGCATCATGCTCGTCAACGCCATGCCTGCTGTCATCACGGTGACGGTATTCTCGCTGGTCTGGCAGTACACGGACTCCTTCTACAGCCAGCTGTTCCGCATTCCAACGGACATGCTGCTGGCGAAGCGCCTGTCCACGCTGCAGAACAACATCTCCGCGAACCTCAAAATCATGAACGTCCGCATCCAGCGCCTGTATGTTGACGCCGGCGTTGTGCTGACAATTCTGCCGCTGCTGATTCTGTATCTGCTGCTCCAGCGCCGCTTCATTGAGGGCGTTGAGCGGTCGGGTATCGTAGGCTAACGGCGTTAAGTAAAATCAGGATTACGGCGAACCTTCCGAAAACCGAATAAAAACGACAAAATTCGCCCGTAAAGCCGGCCGACAGCAGTGCAAACGCGAACGCACTTGCTTGAAACTGTGCTTTATGGGCGAATTGATTCCCTCGAAAACATTTTCCGACGAAATTTTCGCAAAAAAAGTTGAGAAAATTTGCTGAAACAGCTGATTTACCGGTTGACTAACGGTATAGTTTTGTGATATGATAAAGCAGAACGGAAATGGGAAATCTGGTGCAAAAATCGCCGGTATGACGGCACGGGTTTCCTGCTTCCCCGACGGCATGTCCGCCGGCAACGTTGCAATGGTCACACCAAGGAACCAAGTTCTGGGAAGGAACATGTTTAAGGAGGTTATCCAAGTGAAGAAGGTTGTTTCTGTTCTGCTGGCTGCGGGCATCATCGCGACGACGGGTGCGTTCGCAGAGAACGTCGGCGTGTCGAGCCCGGCTGCGTCGCCTGTGGCGTCTCCCGTGGCGGGTGCTGTCAGCAGCATCATTGACTTTGCCGACGGCAACTTCGGCTTTCTGGGGATGGACACGACGCTGGGCAATGCCGATGCGAGCGAACTGAGCATCGTGGACTACAACGGCGGCAAGGCGCTGCGCGTCAGCCCGGCGGCGGCAGGCAGAGTGCCGTATGTGTCGCTGAACGTGGAAGGCCTGCTGGGCGAAAACCTGAGCCGTCTGGCGAAGATTACCTTCGATGTCGGCGTAGAACTGGGCACGGACGGCAAGTTCTATGCGCAGTCTGGCAAGGTGTACATGGTCAACGGCGAGGACAGCTCGAAGCAGTCCGCCGACTGGTCGGTTTACATGGAACGCAAGAATCCGAAGACGGCAGTCGTGACCGTTCCTGCGGGCGCGTTCGTGGCGGGCCGCGGCGACACGCTGCAGTTCTCCAAGGAAGTGGACAGCTTCATCGATTCCAAGAAGTTTGACGGCGAGGCGCCGCGTGACTTCTATGTGACCAACATCCAGTTCTTCGATGCGGAAGGCAACGTGCTGCCTGTGGATACCACGGCGGAATGGGTTGCGCCGGTGACGGAGGAAGACCGCTCCTATCTTTACGACGTGGCGAACGCGGTGGAGTTCCCGAACTTTGCCTACGAAGGCGGCGGCTGGAGTCAGGACGGTACGGAAATGCCGCAGGAATTCCTCGATGCGCTGGTGCCCGGTTCTGTGATTGAAATCAGCTACGAATCCGAAGACGGCACGATGTGGATTGTCCTGCCGGACGCGGCGGCAGGCTGGTCGCGCGTTGCCAATGACGGTTCTGCCGCCATCAACAGCAGCAAGAATACCTGCCAGATTACCTATGAGCAGATTGCGGCTGTGTGCGGCGAAGACAAGTCCACCTGGGGCGCGCGCCTGCAGTGCGAAGCGGGGAGCGCGTGGAAGGTTTACTCCGTGAAGGTTGGCCAGAAGGTCGCCCGCAAGGTCGCAACGCCCGTTGCTTCCTTTGATGGATTCTCCTGCGAAGGCGGCGCGTGGTCTCAGAATGGCTTCGACATCCCGGAAAATGTGCTGGATGCGCTCGTACCCGGTACGGCGCTGCAGATTGACTTTGAATCCGAGGACGGCTCGATGTGGATTGTCATGCCGGACTGCGCGGCGGGCTGGATGCGTGTGGCGCAGGGCGCGGCGAGCATCTCCGGCGGCAAGGCGTACATCACCTATGAGCAGATTGTCGAAGCCTGCGGCGAGGATAAGGCTGGCTGGGGCGCGCGGATGCAGTGCGAAGCAGAAAGCGCGTGGAAGGTCTACGCGGTGTCCGTGGTGAAGCTGGCGGAAATGGTCGGCAGCCACAACAATGTGGAGTTTGAAGGCGCGGCTTGTGAAGGCGGCGCTTGGGGTCAGAACGGCACGGAAATGCCGGAAAATATCGTGGCGGCGCTGGTGCCGGGCGCGGTCATCAATATCTCCTATGAATCCGAAACGGGCAACATCTGGATTGTCATGCCGGACGCGGCGGCGGGCTGGTCTCGTGTGCAGCAGCAGACGGCGGCGACCGACGGCAAGACGGCGCAGATTACCTACGAGCAGATTGCGGCGGTCTGCGGCGACGACGCTTCCACCTGGGGCGCGCGGATGCAGTTTGAATCCGACGGCGCGTGGAAGGTCTACGCAGTGACGGTTGGTCAGTCCAAGTAAGTCTATTCATCTGTCGGGTGCGGGGAAAGCGCCCGTTACCCGACAGCTCGTTCAGAAAAAAACAACATAGGAGGTTCGACACACAATGAAAAAGTTTGCTGCTCTCCTGCTCGCACTGACGATGGTGCTGGGCATGGCGACTATCACGGCGAGCGCGGAAGGCTCCGAGCGCGTCATTACCATCGGTACGACGTATGATCTCTACTGGGACTCCTTCGATGGGTCTATCGACGCGAACCCTTATTACACCGGCACGGTGGCGGACGAAATGATGTTCGCGAAGGTGAAGCAGATTGAAGATAAGTGGAACGTCAAGTTCGAGTACATCAACCTGACCTACGCGGGCGCGAAGGAATCCATCAACACCTCCGTTCTGGCGGGCACGCCGGACGTGGACGTGTATATGATGGATCTTGCGCTGGCGGCGCCGGCGGCGGCGAACGGCTACGTCACCGACCTGCGCGACGTGCTGCCCGCTAACAACGCGGTGATTCAGGGCAAGGACGCTGTGCTGTCCTACATCGACACCGGCAGCGGCGCAGTGCAGCTGCTGTGCGCCAACAACGCCGAAAACATGGTCGCCGCGACCATGCCGCTGGCGTTCAACCTGCAGATGATTGAGGACGCGAACCTCGAAGACCCGCGCGATTTGGTCGAACGCGGCGAGTGGACTTGGGAAAAGTTCCGTGAGTATTGCAAGGTGCTGACGAAGGACACCGACGGCGATGGCAACATCGACGTGTACGGCTTCGGCGGATGGCCGGGAGACTACTTCATGAACTTCGTCATGTCCAACGGCACGAACGTGGCGGCAACCGTGACGGAAAACCTCTCTTCTCCCGAAGTCGGCGAAGTCCTCCAGTTCATCCAGGATCTGAACCTCGTGGACAAGGTGATGTACCCCATTCCGGAAGAAAACGGCTGGGACGTCTGCCGCTGGCTGTACCGCGACGGCGAGGTTGCCTTCACCCCCATCGCGGCGTGGATTATGGACTCCAACAAGGACTATGCATTCCAGCATCCGGAAGATCCGACCCTTGATTTCGACATGGTGTTCATCCCGTGGCCTGTTGGCCCGCACGGCAATGCGGAAACCAACGCTCAGAAGGTGACGGCGAACGCCTGCTACGTCATCCCGGTTGGCGTGGAAGATCCGGGACTGGTCTACAATGTGCTGTATGACCTGCTCAACTGGTACAACTACGATCCCAACAGCGAAGACGGCGGTGCTGCTGCGCTGGCCATCCGCGATGACCCCGAAACCCTCGGCTGGTGGTACGGCGTGACCGCGAAGGACATCGACCTGCAGGACTACAACTTTGAAGTCATGATGGAAATGGGTCGTCACCAGATGCTGGATAGATACGGCAGCCTCGGTGACGATGCGGAACTGCCCCTGCGTGAGTTCATCAATGGCGATTACACCACCGCCCAGCTTCAGGAAAAATATCGCCAGACCATTCAGGATGCTATCGACGGCATTCTGGGCAAGTAATCCCTGTCTCTTTGACCTCCATCGTGGGTTCGCCTGCGGTGGAGGTCTTTTCGGTTCATGCAAAGCCCTGTCCTTGACAAGAACCAATGAATCGGCTATGATGAAATCAAACGCAAAAGGAGAAATCACCCATGTGGACACAGCTGCCGGGCGAAAAGCGAATCGCCCTTGATGATGAAAATCTCCAGTATACCGGGCGCATTGATTTTGCTGACCCGCAAAACCCTGTGTTTCTCTTTACCGCCTCGTTCGTCCGCTTCCGCATGACCGGCCACCATCTCCGCGTCGTGCTGACGAACACGCACCACCTCTGGGAGAACCGCCTCGGCGTCGTCATCAACGGCGAACAGTTCGGCGTGCTGCTGGACTGGGACGCGCTGAACGTCATCGACCTTTCTGCTCACCTCCGCGACGGCGAGAACGACGTGATGCTCTTCAAGCGGCAGGACAGCTGCTATAAGATGATACTCCACGCGCTGCTGATTGACGAAAACGCGACGCTCCTGCCGCCGCCCGCGCGCCCGAATCGGCGCATTGAGTTCTATGGTGACAGCGTGTCGGCGGGGGAAGTCAGCGAAGTGACCGAATACGCCGGGAAGATTGACCCGCCCGACCATCAGGCACGGTATAATAACGTATGGTTCAGCTACGCATGGCAGACGGCGCGGCTGCTGAATGCCGAAATCAGCGACATTGCGCAGGGCGGCATTGCCTTGCAGGATGGCAACGGCTATTTCTTTGATACGGGGATGCTGTCCTGCTGGGACAAACTGGCGTATAACCCGTTCTTCCACGATGAAAAACCGTGGGATTTCAGCCGCTTCACGCCGCATGTCGTCGTCGTTGCGATTGGGCAGAACGACTCCGCCAAGCGCAACTTTATGGCGGAAGACTATGACGGCGAACAGGCGAAGCGCTGGCGGAGCGACTACGCAGGCTGGATTCGCGCGATTCGTGGGAAATATCCGCACGCGCATATCCTGCTGACGACGACCATCATGGCGCACAGCCCTGCATGGGACGACGCGATTGAAGAAGTGTTCAGCGACTTTGGCGACCCGAAGGTGCATCACTTCCTCTATCCGAAGAACGGCTGCGGCACGCCGGGTCACGTCCGCGCGAACGAAGCAGCGGAGATGGCCAAGGCGCTCGCGGCGTACATCGAATCTATCCCGAACGTCTGGCAGGAGGATGCAGAATGAACGTACAGGTAAATCAAAATGAGCGGCTGATTCGCCCGTCCGACCCGGCGATTCGCTACACAGGGCGCATCGACAACAGCAACCCCGACGCGCCGTTCCTCATCTACGTCTGTTCACAGGTGGAATTTCGCGTCACGGGGCATGTCCTGCGCGTGTTTATCGAAAATATCCACTCGTTTTATGAAAATCGGCTGGGCGTCATCATCAACGGGGTGGAATCCGCCGTGCTGCTGGAAAGCGGCGCACAGGTGATTGACCTCTCCGACCGCATGACTGATGGCGAAAACCATGTGCTGCTCTTCAAACGGCAGGACTGCTGCCACGCGCTGGTGCTGCACGGGTTCGCCGTCGCGGAAGATGCGGAGCTGCTGCCCTTGCCGCCGCGTCCGAAGCGCCGCATGGAGGTTTACGGGGACAGCGTGTCCGCCGGGGAGGTGTCCGAAGCGGAATTTGCCTGCGGGCAGGTAGACCCCGAAGGGCACAACGGGCGGTACAGCAACGGCTACTTGAGCTACTCGTGGCAGACGGCGCGTCTGCTTGGCGCGGAGCTGCACGACATTGCGACCGGCGGCATGGCGCTGGAGGATGGAACCGGCTATTTTTATTCACCTGATTACATCGGGATGCTCTCGTCGTGGGACAAAATTAACTACTATCCGCCGTTTGGCGCGAAAACCGAATGGGATTTCAGCCGCTACACGCCGCATGTCGTCGTTGCTGCGATTGGGCAGAACGACGCGAACCCGGTCAATTTCATGGCGCAGAACTACGACTGTGACGCCTCGAAGCACTGGCGGAGCGCCTACGCGGGGTGGATTCGCGCGATTCGGGCGAAGTATCCGCACGCGCAAATCATCCTGACGACGACGATTCTGGGGCATGACGCCGCGTGGGACCGCGCGATTGACGAGGTGTGCCGTGAGCTGTCTCTGACGGATGGGCGCGTGCATCATTTCCTGTACAGCAAGAACGGCTGCGGCACGCCGGGGCATATCCGCGGCAGTGAAGCGGCGGGCATGGCGAAGGAATTGGCGGGGTTCATCGAGACGCTGCCGCACGTGTGGGAAGATTAAATGCGGAATAAAACGGGGGTGTGAATCGTGATTTCTGTGGTGCTGCCAGCGTATAATCGAAGGAATACTGTCCGAAAAGCGGTCGAGAGCGTCCTCAATCAGACGATGCAGGATATCGAGTGCATCGTCGTGGATGACGCGTCGACCGATGACACGGCGGGGGTGCTGACGGAAATCAGTGATTCGCGCCTGCGCATCATCCGTCTGACGGAAAACAGCGGCGCGTGCCACGCGCGGAATGTCGGCGTTCAGACGGCAAAGGGGGAGTACATCGCCTTTCAGGACAGCGACGACTGCTTCCACCCCGACAAGCTGGAGCGGCAATTGGCGTTCCTGCAGGAAACGGGCGCGGATGTCGTTTTCTGCGGCATGAACCGAATCTGCGGGCAGCAGATGGAGGTTTTTCCGGCGTATGTGCCGGATAAGTGTATTAACCGGATAGACTTGCTGGAAGCAAACCTTGCCAGTACGCAGTGCATTTTCGGCAAGGCGGAAGCATTTCGCAACACGCCGTTTGACGAGGATATGCCGCGCCTGCAGGACTGGGCGCTGATGCTTGAACTGGCGAAGAAGTACATTGTGCGCGGCGAGGCGACCCCGCTGGTGGATGTGTACGTTCAGCCGGACAGTCTGTCCAATCAGCCGAAGAAGCTGTTTCCGGCGCTGCGGCGGATTTACCTGCGCTACGCCGAGACCATCAATGCAATTTGCCCGGAGCACTGGACGATCATCCTCACGCAGGCGGCGGAGCGCATCGGGGAAGAAGCGTGGCAGGGCGAACTGCTGGAGAATGCGCCGGAGTGCGTGGTGCGCCCGGAGCAGATTGCGTCGATGGGGAACATTGTGCTGGGGCAGGGCGGCGAAAATCCGCAGGGCAAAATCCTGCTGACGCGCAACCTGTCTGATATACAGGAAGTGCGCGACAGATGCTACTATCTGCCGCGAAATCTGCTTGGCAAGGCGCTGAAGGAAAGTCTATCGGTGGAAATCGCGGGCAGGACGGCGGTGCATCCGCTGCAGCGGCTGTCGGTGATGCTGTGCGGCTGGCTGAATCATCAGGAAGCGTGGGAAACTGTCACGCAGATTTATGCAGAAGAGGAAATCATTGAGACGCTGGCGGCGGATCAGCTGATGGAAATGCCCTTGTGGGCGCGCGTCATCCGGCAGGCGGGGCGGAAGAAATTGCCGGACAAGCCGATTCACCGCGTTGCCGCGTATTACCACAATGTGCATGGCGGCGGGGTACAGCAGGTGACGGCGAAACTGCTGCACGTTTGGCGGGAAATGGGGCTGGAAGTCACGCTGATTACGTCGCAGCAGCCGAACGAGGAGGATTTCCCGCTGCCCAAGGACGTACGGCGCGTGGTGATTCCGCCATTTGACCCGTTCGACTGGGAGAGTCGGAGCGCGCATGTGCGGCGCTTGGCGGAGGTGGCGCGGGAGGTTGACCTCGTGGTAGACCACGCGTGGGCTGACCCGATGGTTCTCTTTGATGTGCTGGCGATTCAGTCTGCGGGTGCGAAGGTGCTGCTGCACACACACAGCGTCTTTTCTATGACGCTTCTCAAGCGCGAGCTGCACGACCGCTTCCAGTGCCTGCCGGATGTGGCGGCGATGGCGGATGGCGTAGTGGCGCTGACGCCGGCGGATGCGTGCTACTGGCGGCAGTTTTCGCCGCGGGTGTTTGAGACACGGAACCCGATTGATGTTGCGGATGTGCCGCTGAACGCGCTGGGCGGGCGGACAATGCTCTGGGTGGGGCGCAATTCGCCGGAAAAACGCCCGATGGATGCAATCAAGGCGGTCATGTGGATTGGCGATCGCGTGCCGGGGGCAAAGCTGATCATCATGGGCGGCGGATTCGAGCACGAGGCGGAAATGAATTGGCTGAAGAACGTGGAATACGTCGGATATCATCAGGATACGGAGGAAATTTTCCGGCAGGCGGATATTTTCCTCTGCACAAGCGAGTATGAAGGTTTCAGCCTGACGATGGCGGAAGCGCAGGCGCGCGGCATCCCGTGCGTAACATACGACATGCCGTATCTGCCGATTTTGCAGGGCGGCGGGCATGTGGCCGTGCCGATGGGGGATGCGGACGCGCTGGCAAAAGCGGCGGCGGACTTGCTGCTGGACGCATCGCGCCGGGTGGCATTGGGGCAGGAGGCGCGCAAGAACGTGGAGCGCCTTTGCATTGATCAGACGGCGAAGTGGACGGAAATCTTCGCGCAGATGGCGGAGGCAAAGGGCAAAGCGCACCCGGACGCGGCAGTGCAGCAGATGGTGTCCACCTTGTCCGAACACGCGCTGCGGCAGGAGAAGGAGATCGTTTTCCACGAAATCGAGAAGCCGGAATTTATCCCGATGCCCAAGCACGGCCCGTTCAAGCTGTTAAGAAAGAAACTTGCAACGGCGTGCAAACTGCTGCTGGTTGGCAAATGAGCGCATAACATTCCTGTCCGCTGGGCATCCTCGCCATGAGGTGATGAATATGCACAGAGGGCATCCGCTGCTGTGCGGGACGCTGCTGGGTTTGACGTGGACGCTCTTGTCGCTGCTGTTTCAGGGCGTGGACTGGCTGGCAGCGTGGTCGCTGGAGCGCGAGGGCGCAGCGCTGCTGGGGATGACGGCGATCGGCGCGCTGATTGCCGCTGTGCCGAAGCTGCTGCGGAATCGGGGCAGTTACTGGGCGCGTGAGAGCGCGCTTGGGTGCGCTGGGGCATTTCTCTGCGGCGTCGGCATGATGATGGGGCTGCACTTGGCGGGCAGCGGACGCATCGTATCGGCAATGCTGGAGGGCAGCACGGGCGCGTTCGGGTTTGTGATAATGGCATGGATTGCAGGCTGCGTGACGGCGCTGCTTGCAGGAAGGCGGCGCGCATGAGGATGCTGCTAATCCCTGCATCGTGCGGGCTGTTGCTGGGAATGTCGCTTTCAGCGGCACGACTGATATCGCCCGATGGACTGCGTGACACGCTGCGCTTTCGCCCATCCCATGCGCTGAAGGCGGCGCTGTGGGCGCTCGGCACGGCGATTGCGGCGATGGCGCTGCTATGCTGGCTGGCGGTGATGGATATCGACCGCATTGCGCCCTTGCCGCTTCACGCGGGGACGCTGACTGGTGGAATGCTATTCGGCGTCTGCGCGGCGCTGTGCGGCTTTACGCCGGGAACGCCACTGGCGGGAATTGCGTCGCGGAAGCCGATGCGTGCGCTGTGTGCGGCGCTGGGGTGTCTGGCGGGCGCGTGGCTTGTGCGGTATGTGCCAACAGAAGCGATTCGCGGACTCTGGGAGGCGCCTGCGGGGACACTCTTTCGCATGACGCTGACCGAGCCGTACTGGTTTGGCGGCGGATTTCTTCGGCAGGGGTGCATTGGGCTGGCGATGATGCTGCTGGGGCTGCTGATGCCGTCGGGCGTGCGCTGGACGCGGGAGATTCCGCCCGAAAAGCCGACGGAATCGGCCGAGCCGGAGACGTTCGTCGCGCTGCTGCCTGGGGAAGAGCCGATGGTGGTCGAAATTCCGGCGGAGGACGCGGAGATAGACGACGAGCTGCATCATCTCCCGCCGGAGGACGAGGTGGAGGAAATCGACGGCTCGCCGGAAGAAGAAAACCCGGATGAACCAACAGGTATTCTTCCAGATGAAGAAAACATGGAAACAGAAACGTTGGAGATAGACGACGAGTTACATCATCTTCCGCCAGAAGATGATGTGGAAGAAATTGACTAACATGGCAAAGACGCGTGATTTGCAAGAAAAGTGACGCGCGGCATGAAAAACCCACAAAATAGCGAATGTTCGGCAGATGTAACCTTTTGCGGAAAAAACGAAAATTCATCGAAAAAAAGCGGAAAATATACTTGCAACAGAGGGCGCAAATGTGGTATGATACAAGGGATAAAAGGAGGGGAAAGTGCAATGGGGCATGTGCAGATTAACCTTTTTGGCAGTTTCCATGTGGAACGGGACGGGAAATCTGTAGATGAGCAGCTGGCGCGTTCCCCCAAAGGGATGCTGCTGATGCAGTATCTGATCCTTGCGCCCCGACAGACGGCGGAAGCAAAGACGCTGATGCAGGTCATGTGCCCGGAGGAAAACTCAACCAGCCCCGATACGGCGCTCAAAACGCTGATTAGTCGTCAGCGCGCGCTGCTGCGGGAAATCTCCCCCGAACTGGCAATGTGTCTGGTGACGGTGCGCGGCGGGTATCGCTGGGTGTGTCCGCCGGAAGTGTCGGTGGATGTGCTGGAATTCGAGGAAATGCTGGCGCGGATGAAGCTGCCGGGGGGTGCCACGCCGTCGGAAGAAATGCTGACGCGGATGCTCGTGCTGTATCAGGGGCGCTTGCTGGCGGATCAGCAGCCGCAGCCCGCGTGGCTCTACAACCGCAGCGAACGGCTGCACCAGCAATTTCTGCAAACGGTGGATAGTCGGTTGGTGCAGCTGCAGCAGGCGGGGCATGTGCACCGCTATGTGGCGCTGGTGCGGCGCGCGATTGATGCTGATCCGACGAACGAGGCCCTGCAGCAGCGGCTGATTGAGGGCTTGCGCCAGACCGAGCGCGATACCGACGCTGACCAGCAGGTGGAGCTTGCCGCGCGCCTGAACAGCGCCGCGCGCGACGAGATGATGGCGGATTATTATGACCGCATTCAGCGGGCAAGCCGTGCCTTAGAGACGGGGCTGGTGCAGTTCAAGGAAGAGTTGATGCGCGGGGAGGACAACAACCGCGCGATTGTCTGCGACCGGCGCGTGTTTCGGTCGCTGTTCTGTTTGCAGCGGCGCGGCATGGAGCGCACCGGCGGTCATGCGCTGCTGGGCATCCTGACGCTGACGGAGCTTGACCCGGCGAGCGAGAAGCGGGAAGCCGCACTGAACGGCCTGGTGAAGATTATGCTGCTGAATCTGCGCCGCGGCGACGTAATTACCCGCCTGGACGAAAGCAGGATTGCCATGTTCCTGCCCAACGCCGACGAAAGCGCGGCGAACATCATCATCGACCGCCTGAAGCGCTCGTTCTATTTGCAATTCCCATCCACCGGGCGGACGCTCAGTTGTGCGATTTCGGCCATCAGCGTGGAAAAAACGAAGCCGGAACAGCGATAAAGTGAATCATCAGAAGGCAGACGCGAGAGTGCCGGCCTTTTTTCGTGGGGGGGTAAAATAAGGCTCTTCACGGAAAGTTGGTGGGGAGCAAACAAGGACTTAGGCGAAGCACCAAAAAGCTGCACGCGGAAGGAGCATGAAAGCGCGACCGACTCAATCGCGCGGAGGGGTCAAGGGGCAATTGCCCCTTGCAGGGTCAAGGGACAGCGTCCCTTGTGGGGTTTGGGGCAACGCCCCAACAGTTCCACGGGCGACCAGTATGCCAAACGCGCTCAACAAAGGTGCAGGCAGCGAAGCGTCCCTGCCAGTAATTTCGCGCGTCCGCAGACGCGCCCCCAAGCTGCTCTTCCCCCAAGTTTCCGTGAAGAACCTTTTTTCGTGAGGGGAAAATAATGAGCAATTCGCAATGATAAATTCAGCCATCAGAAAAGGCCCCTTCGCCGTATCGGACGAAAGGGCTTTTTGCTTTGAATTACTTGGCGTACTCCATCGAGCGCGTTTCGCGAATGACGTTGACGCGAATCTGACCCGGATACTCCATTTCCTTCTCGATGCGCTTGGCAATTTCCTTGGCGAGAATCTTCGTGCCATCGTCGGTCACGTCGTCGGGCTTGACCATGATGCGCACTTCGCGGCCGGACTGAATCGCGTAGCACTTCTCGACACCGGGGAAGGAGGTTGCAATCTCTTCCAGCTTCTCCAGACGCTTGATGTAGTTTTCGAGGCTCTCACGGCGCGCACCCGGACGAGCAGCGGAAATCGCGTCCGCCGCCTGAACCAGCACGGCTTCAACCGTCTGCGGTTCGACGTCGTTGTGGTGGGCGAGGATGCAGTGGACGACATCGGGGCTCTCGTGGTACTTGCGGGCCAGTTCGCCGCCGAGGGTGACGTGCGTGCCTTCCGCTTCGTGGTCAACCGCCTTGCCGATGTCGTGCAGCAGACCTGCGCGCTTGGCAAGCTGAACATCCGCGCCCAGTTCCGCAGCCATCAGACCCGCCAGATGGCTGACCTCGATGGAGTGCTTCAGGACGTTCTGTCCGTAGGAGGTGCGGTACTTCAGGCGACCCAGCAGCTTGACCAGCTCGTGGTGGATGCCATGCTGATTCGTCTCGAAAACAGCGGCTTCACCGGCTTCGCGAATCTGGTTTTCGACTTCTTTCTTCGCCTTTTCGACCATCTCTTCGATGCGGGCAGGGTGAATGCGGCCGTCGTTAATCAGGCGTTCGACTGTCAGACGGGCGATTTCACGGCGAATCGGGTCAAAAGCGGACACGATGACGGCTTCGGGCGTATCGTCGATGATGATGTCCACGCCCGTCGCAGTTTCCAGCGCGCGGATGTTGCGGCCTTCGCGGCCGATGATGCGGCCCTTCATATCGTCGTTCGGCAGAGCAATGACAGACACGGTGCTTTCCGCCACGTGATCGGAGGCGCACTTCTGAATCGCCAGCGCGATGATGTTGCGCGCCTTTTTCTCCGCTTCTTCCTTGGCGCGCGCTTCAATGTCGCGCACGGACGCCGCCGCGTCGTGGAAGGCTTCCTTCTGCACACGGTCGATGATGATCTGCTTCGCTTCGTCCTGCGTCATGGAGGCGATGCGCTCCAGCTCTGTGTTCTGCTTGGTGACAAGGGCTTCCGCCTCATCGTGCAGGCGGGCGGTGTCCTCCTGCTTGCGTTCCATCAGGTCGCTGCGCTTCTTCAGGTCGTTCTCGCGGTCATCAAGGCTGTCCGAACGCTTGTCCAGCGACGCTTCGCGCTGCACCAGACGATTTTCGCTCCGCTGCACCTCGGCGCGGCGTTCACGAATCTCGTTCATCTCGCGGTTGTTATCCGCCTTTTCGCGGTCAATCTCATCCTTAGCCTTGAGAATTTCCGCCTTGGCTTCCTGCACCTTTTCCTTTTTGTAGTCGTCTGCTTTGCGCTTGTAGTCATCCGCCTTGCGGACGGCATCCTCGTACAGGCGCTTGGCAGTTTCCTCGCTGCGGTTGATCTTTTCTTCGACCATCTTCTGCCGGTAGGTGTAGCCTGCGAAGCCGCCGCCGGCACCGACGAGCAGGACAATCAGAATCCATACGATGGTTGGCACTGAATGGTTTCCCCCTTTCAAATTTTGCTGAAAATTCAGTTGCGAAGTTGATACGACCGACGCAAAAAAGCCGTCGGGGAAGCGATTTTCCCCATACGGCTGTACGCTGCAAATTCGACACACGCAGTCCGAAAACATCCCGCGCATCCGCATGGACAGGCAGGACGAACAGACGGCAAAACCATATCAGTCAACACACTGCCGGAGGACGACACATCGTCGCAGCAGGCAGAAAAACAACGCTCTGACGAAGGGAATACAGGGTCAGAAATATCACCGCAGGGCGCATGAAAACAGGCGCACTTGTGATGACAGGCGCGTTTCGGAAAGGATGCATCCTCCCCAATCGGGGAAAAGCACCGAAAAGGCGAATCAGCAGACACGCTGCCCATCCGCATTGACTGGTCAAACAGCCGAAGCGCCGCGAAAACCGCACGAAAACGGCGAAAATCCGCAGGCGCTTGAAAGCAATCAGGCGTCTATCGAAAACAGCACGGGCGCGGTTGGAAAAACATTTCGGACGCGCCACAGCCGGTCACTTCCTATTTTACAATCAAATAATGCTTCTGTCAAGGGAAAACGGCGCGTTCTTTGCCGAATGCAAAAAGTTTATTTTGCGGGACTGGACAAGGCACGCGCAATCCGTTATAATCAAGGGAGAAGATTCCTTATGAAAGGATGAGTTCGGATGAAGCAGATTGCAAGAGAACGATTTGAAACCGCTTGGCTGAGCAACCCAGAAATTTTCAGCGTCCATGAGCTGCCGGATTGCTCCGATCATGCCTTTTATGCGACGATGGCGGAGGCAGACGCGGATGCGTCCTCTTTGGTGAAATCGCTGGATGGCGCGTGGAAGGCGCATTTTGCCATGAATCCATCGGAAGCGCCGGACACGCTGCTGACGAGCGCCGCGCTGGATGAAACGCTGCGGGAAATTCAGGTGCCGTGCGAATTTCAGATGGAAGCGCCGGAGTGGGATCCGCCGCACTACGTCAATACGCAGTACCCGTGGGATGGACACGAAGCCTTGCAGGCACCGCAGGTGAGCGAAGTCTACAACCCGACGGTGACGTGCATCCGACATTTTTCGCTTTCTCTGCCGCAGGTGCAGCAGCGCACCGTGCTGCATTTGGCGGGCGTGGAAGCGGCGGTGCTGGTTTATGTCAACGGGCATGAAGTCGGCTATGCGGAGGACAGCTTCACACCGCACCGCTTCGACCTGACCCCCTACGTCCACGTCGGGGAGAATCGGCTGGCGCTGCGCGTGTTCAAGCGCTGCACGGGCAGCTGGATGGAGGATCAGGACTTCTGGCGGTTCAGCGGCATCCACCGCAGTGTGTCCCTGCACTTTTACCCCGAAACGCATCTCTACGACCTGCGCGTCCGCACACCGCTGACGGACAACTACACCCGCGCGACGCTGGAAACGCGCCTGCGGGTGATGGGCGCGTCGCTGGGCAAGGCGAAACTGACGCTGACGGACAAGGCGGGCAAGACGCTCTGGACGGCGGAGAAGCCGCTGACGGCGCTGGAAAGCTACGTCAGCGCGGAGATTCCCGGCGTGAAGCTGTGGAGCGCGGAAGAGCCGAATCTCTACACGCTGACCGTCGTGCTGACGAATGCGCAGGGGCAAGTGACCGAAGTCTGCCGGACGAAAGTGGGCTTCCGCCAGTTCGAGATGAAGGACAAAATCATGTGCCTGAATGGCAAGCGTATCGTGTTCCACGGCGTCAACCGCCACGAATTTGACTGCGACCGCGGGCGCGTGATGACGCATGACCTGCTGATGCGCGACATTCGCGACATGAAGGCGATGAATATCAACGCCGTGCGCACCTGCCACTATCCGAATACATCGGAATTTTACCGCCTGTGCGACGAATATGGGCTGTACGTCATTGACGAGGCGAACATCGAGACGCACGGCTCGTGGCAGCCGATGCACGACTGGGTGGTGCCGGACAACCGCCCGGAGTGGCAGGAGGCAGTGCTGGCGCGCGGCCGGGCGATGCTGGAGCGTGACAAGAATCACCCGTGCATTCTGCTTTGGTCGTGCGGCAACGAAAGCTGGGGCGGCAAAGACCTCTACGAATTGAGCCAGTATTACCGCCGGGAAGACCCGACGCGCCTGGTGCATTACGAGGGTGTGGCGAATGATCCGCGCTATCCTGACACGACGGACGTGCATTCCAACATGTACCGCAGGGTCGCGAGCATCGAGGAGTATCTGCAAAGCAATCCCGACAAGCCCTTCATCAACTGCGAATACACCCACGCCATGGGCAACAGCTGCGGCGGCATGAGCCTGTATACCGCGCTGGAGGACAAGTACCCGATGTATCAGGGCGGCTTTATCTGGGATTATGTGGATCAGGCGCTGCGCGTGAAAGCCCCGAACGGGCAGGAACGCTTGGCGTATGGCGGCGATTTCGGCGACAAGCCGACGGACTGGCAGTTCAACACCAACGGCATCATTCTGGGCGACCGCACGCAGACGGGCAAGTGTCAGGAAGTGCGGTACCTGTTCCGCGACGTGTTCCTGACGCCGGACGAAACGGGCGTGACGGTGAAGAATCGCCGCCTGTTCCAGACGCTGACGGGCTATGACGTCCGCTGGACGCTGGAGTGCGACCGCAAGCCCATCAGCGCGGGCGAAACGCTGCTGCCGGACATTGCGCCGGGCGAATCAGTCCACATTGACCTGCCGTTCGGAACGCTGCCGGAAGGGCAGACGGTGGTAACGTGCTTCCTCGTGCTGCGCGAAAAGACGGGCATACTGGAAGCGGGAACGGTGCTCAGCCACGGACAGACCGTGTTTGGCGCGATGAAGAAGGCGGAAACGCCGGACAATGCGCCTGCCCCGGTGATTGGCGACTGCAATGTCGGTTTCCGCGGCGAAGGGCTGGGCGTGCTGCTGGCGCGGCGCGGCGGCATCATTTCCTTCCGCGACCGGCTGGGGCGCGAGACGCTCCTGCGTGCACCGCAACTGAGCCTCTTCCGCGCATCCACTGACAACGACCGCGGCAACGGCAACAACATCCAGCAGGGTGTGTACCACCTTATCAGCCGTCACAGCGCGTGCAGCGACGCGGATATCCAGCAGGAAGCGGGCAGAACGACGCTCGTCTATCGCTACACCACGCCGATGCTGCCGGACTTCGCGGTCACGGTGCGCTACACGGTGCATTCGCAGGATGCCCTTGACGTGACGGTGGACTGGCCCGGCTTGCCGAATCAGCCGGATATGCCCGCGCTGGGCTTGTCCTTCCAGCTTGACCCGCGCCTGACCCGCGTTCGCTGCTACGGCTACGGCCCGGATGAGAACTACATCGACCGCCGCGAGGGCGCGTATCTGGGCTGGCACAGCTGGAACGCCGCGGACGGCATGACGCGCTACTGCAAGCCGCAGGAAAGCGGCAACCGCACGGGCGTGCAGGTCGTTTCGGTGACGGATGCGGACGGTCACGGCGTGGAAATTTCGGGCGACAACCTCGAAGTGAGCGTTCAGCCGTGGCTGCCGGAGGAGCTGGAAGCGGCATACCATCCGAGCGACCTGATGGGTTCGGTACGCACGGTGCTGGATGTGGCGATGTTCCGCAAGGGCATCGGCGGCGACGACAGCTGGGGCGCGCCCGTCCTGCCGCAGTTCTGCTATCCGGCAGACAAGCCCTACACGTTCACCTTCACGATGAAGGCGCTGTAACCGAAGGGGTCGAGGGGGCGATCGGAAAGCCCCCTCGTCGCGCCCGCAGGCGCGATTCCCTCTGCAACATGAAAAATCAAGAAACATGGGAGTGCAGTGCGAAGGAGTCCAGAGGGCGACCGCAGACGTTCGTCTGTTTTCATTGCCCTCTGGTCGCCTCCGCAGAGGCCAAATCCCCTGCTACGATAAAGCGCAATATCAAAAACGCAAATACAATAAGAGAAGAGACTACATAATCATGGCAAAATTATATTTCCGCTACGGGGCCATGGGGTCCAGCAAGACCGCCAACGCCATCATGGTGCAGTATAACTACGAAGAGCGCGGCCAGAAGGTGCTGATGCTCAAACCGAAGCTCGAAAACCGCGACGGCGCGGTGATTGTCCGCTCTCGCTGCGGTCTGGAAACCGCCTGCCGCTTCATCGAGGACGTGACGGCGGCGGACGCGCAGGGCTACGGCTGCGTCATCATCGACGAAGCGCAGTTCCTGACCAAGGCGCAGGTCGAAATGCTGGTGCAGATGGTCGATGATTACGACGTTCCCGTGATTGCCTACGGTCTGCGCGCGGACTTCCAGAACAATTTCTTCGAGGGCAGTCAGTGGCTGATGGCGTGGGCGGACACGATTGAGGAAATCAAGACCATCTGCTGGTGCGGGCGCAAGGCGACGTGCAACGCCCGCGTGGTGGACGGCCGCGTGGTACAGGAGGGCGAGCAGGTCGTCCTCGGCGGCAATGGGCAGTATGTGAGCCTGTGCCGGAAGCACTTCCGCCGCGGCGAGCTGGGGGACTTCAAGGATCTGCATCTGGGGGAGGACTAAACCGTGCCTATCATCCCGAAGCTGGAATGCAGGGTGGAGACGTTTCGCGAAGACGACGCTGTCTTTATGCGGATTGGCATCCATCAGGAAGAAATGCTGCTGGCGTACTACGCATTCGACACGCTTCTGACGGGCTTCGCGGATAAAATCGCCCTGCATGACCACGAAAACGGCACCGACTGCGAGATTGTCTTAGCTCCGGCGAAGCTGATGACGGACGCGCAAATTTCGCTGACAGTGAACGACATTGAGTGCATCAAAAAGCTCCTGCATGACTGCATCGAGCAGCCGTATTACGTTTCGTGGCTGCATGATGACCTGACGGCGGCGACGAAAGCGGGCGAGATGGACTTGGCGGTGTATGTGGTCGGGAAAACGGAACAGTGAAGTCTTTGGGAAAAAAGCAAAACGGCAGACCATGCAAAATGGCGGTCTGCCGCTTCGTTTTTTGGGAATGTTATTGCCCTAAAATATCTTCCACCCGCTTCACCGGTCTCACATACTTCCAAAACCTTGCACAGTCATGGTAGAAGTAGAACACGCGCCCCTGCGCGGTGTCCAGTTTGACCCCATGCGCGGCGTAGTCGAAGTCCTTCATCGCGCGCTCGATTTCGGTTTCGACCTGCGTGTTCTCCGTCTCGTAATCGAACGGGCCGTGCTCAAAGACGACGTATTCCCCTTCAGGCACGTCCATGAGCTGGAGCGGCGCGGGGACATCCCCAGCGTAATCCGCAGGCAGACGAATGCCGTAAGCCTCCGCCAGCGGAATCCCCCAGCTGCAAATGCGCCCGGTCGGCTCGTTGATGTACGCCATCAGCTGCCCGGCGGATGCGTTGCGCTCGTTGCCGCCGAAATGATCGAGGCTGCCGGGGATGCGCTCCAGCAAGCCGCAGATGGTCGCCCAGTCCTGCCCCGGAATCAGGCTCTGCTTCTGCCAGAAGTCGAAGTAGCCGATGCTCTCGTAGTTGCGGATGTGCAGGAACTTGTGCGCCGGAATGGTGATGAAATACGTCTTGATGTGGTCAGTCGATGCGGCCATGCCCGTTCCTCCTATGCTAAGCAGATAGCAGTCGAAAGGCTTCAAAATGGTGTGGAGGACGACGGCCGTCGGGTGCAGGCGGTACGCGCTGGGGGTCACGCCGTAAGCGGCGCGGAATGCGCGGGTGAACGCCTCGTGCGAGGAAAAGCCGTAGCGCACGGCAATTTCCAGCAGGGAATCCGACGTGTCGCGGACATCCCGCAGGGCAAACGCCAGATGCCGGAAGCGCAGATAATCGCGCAGGGACATGCCGGACAGCGCCCGGAACATCCGCGACACATACGACTCGGAATACCCCAATGCGGCGGACAGCGCCCGCAGGGTCAGCGCTTCGTCCTCCTGCTGGCGGATACAGCGGTCAATGATGTCAATCATCTGCTGAATGCTCTGTGACCAGTTTTCCATCGTCCTTCGCTCCTTTCGCTGTGAATAGGATAGCACAGCGTGGGCGGACTTCGCTTGATTTGGTTTGCACTCTTGCGGTCAATACGCATTCCGCATCACGACATCCGCCAAATACGCCTGAAACGCGCGGCACTGCTTATCCGTCAGTCCATCAGGGCGCGACATCAGCACCAAATCATGCCCACGAACGCCCTTGTGGTACGCCGGATGCACATGCGGATACGGGTTCGCCGTGAAGCCACAGCGTTCGTAGAAGCCCTTGCGACGGATGGCGATTTCGTCCACAGGCGGGTCAATTTCCAGAATTACCGGGCGGTCATTGGGAAGCATCGACAGCGCGCGCGAACCGTACCGCTGGCCGCGCAGGGCAGGGAGAATGCAGAAATGCTCGATGTAGCGGAAATCCGGCGTTTCCCAGTAGAGCATATCGCCGACAAAGGCGCTGCCGTCCAGAATCGCCGTGAAGTGATAGTCAGGATGGGTCAGAATGGCGGTCTGCGAGGGCGTTTCGCGCTGCTCATGCGCGGGAAAGCTGATCCCGTAGAGCGCCATAGCCTCGGCGTACAGCGGGTGATTCGGGGATGGAATCCGTTCAAACGTCATGTGGAAGCTCCTTTAGGGAAGATTTCGGCGGGCAGGCGCAAATCCGTGCGGGGGATTTTGTCCCACGAGAACAGCGGAATCAGCGCATCCAGCGTCGTCGGGCGCATTTCTGGCTGGATCCCCGCGCTCCACGCGAGGAAGCCGAGAATCTCCTCCGGCGAAAAGCGCTTCGAGAGCGCGGACAGATCCAAATCGCGGTCGCGCTTCGCCAGCCGCCGCCCCTGCGCGTCCATCAGCAGGGGAATATGCGCGTAAGCAGGCTGCGGATAGCCCAAGAGATGCTGCAAGTAAATCTGCCGCGGCGTTGCGCTGAGGATGTCTCGTCCGCGCACGACCTCCGTCACGCCGGACAGCGCGTCGTCCACCACCACCGCCAACTGATACCCGAACAGCCCGTCCGACCGCTGCAAGAGAAAATCCCCGCAGTCGCGCGCGAGATTCTCCGCCTGCGCCCCGAAAACGCGGTCGGTGAAGGTGATTGTCTCATCCGACACACGCAGACGCATCGCGGGCGCACGGGTCTTGGCGCGTTCGGCAGCTTCCTCCGGGGTCAAATGCGCGCAGGTGCCGGGGTAGATGAACTGCGTGTCGCCCAGATTCGGCGCGACGGTCGCGTGCAGCTGCGCGCGGGTGCAAAAGCACGGGTACACATGCCCTTCACGGCGCAGGCGGTTCAGCACATCCTGATAAACGCCGCTCCGCTCCGACTGGTACAGCGGCGGCGCATCCCAACGGAAGCCGAGAAAACGCAAATCATCAATCGCCTGCTGTGCCAGCGCGCGCGGGCAGCGGGGAATATCTACATCCTCAATGCGCAGCAGAAACTGCCCGCCCTGACTGCGCGCGGACAGGTACGCCAGCATCGCGCAGAGCAGATTGCCCAGATGCAGCCGTCCGCTGGGGGTCGGCGCGAAACGTCCTATCATCAGGGGATTACTCCTTCTTTGCCTTGAACAGGTATTCATCCACCTTCTGGCGGATTTCGGGGGCGATTTCCCGCTTGATGGGGAAGGAAGCCGCGTTTGCCAGCCGATCAAGCAGCACAAAGCCCTGCTGCAAGGTGATATCCAGCGCGTGCTCATCGAGATACCCGCTCTTCAGGCTGTCATGCCGATTATGCATGTAGTCCGCGCCGTTTGCGCCGAAGCGGGCGAGATTGATGGCGGGCACGCCGTTATCCGCGAAGGGGATGCAGTCGCTGGAATAGGTGTCCTGCTTGGCGCGGACACCGTAGCCTGCTTCGCGCAGAACGCCCGCGACGTAGTGCAGGGCATCATCCGTGGCAAGGGTGACGAGGTGGTTCGAGCCGAGGGTCGGCGCGGCGACGTCGAAATTGAGCATGGCGACGCAGGCCTTGAGTTCGTCCGCGTGCGCCTTGACATACGCCTTCGAGCCGAGCAGCCCCTGTTCTTCTGAGCCGAACCAGCAGAAGCGCAGTGTCCGGCGCGGCGGATGGGCGGCGAAATACCGCAGCAGTTCCAGCACGATGACGCTGCCGGACAGGTTGTCATGCACCCCGGAAGAGAAATACACGCTGTCGTAATGCCCGCCGAGGGTGATGACTTCCTCCGCCTTGTCCGTGCCGGGAATGGTCGCGCAGACGTTCTGGCTCGTGCCGTCATAGCATTCGCCGGTCAGCTCGATATGCACCGTCTTTGCGCCGCGGCGGACGATTTCGGCGGCGGAGGCGGCGCGCATGTTCAGCACGGGAACCGCGCCGAATGGCTCCGTCAGCGTTTCGCGCAGTTTGCAGCGGTTCAGGTCACTTTCGCTCTCGCGGTCAATCGTGCGCCCGGTGAAGGTCAGAATGGCCGCGGCTTCCGCCTTGCGCAGCTTTTCGTAGGTCGCGCGGTTCAGATAGCCGTTCACAAGCACAATTTTGCCCTTCGCCTGTTCCAGCAGCACTTCGTCGGCATTCTCGACATACAGGAACTCCGTGTCCAGACCGCCTTCAGGGGTGGAGGCAGCGCGCTCGTAGCCCGTGACCTCGTACTCCTTGACGTAGGGCGACGTGACCCGCAGCAGCGCGTGAGACACGCGCCCGCACGGAACGGTGAACTCCTCCAGCTGGGCGGAAACGCCGAGCGACGTGCATTCGTTCAGCAGCGCTTCGGCGACGGTTCGCTCCTCCTTGGAACAGCTGACGCGCTCATAGCCGTAAGTGCGCAGGAAGGAAAAGGCGCGGTGGGCAGATACGTTCATGAGAAAAGCCTCCTCTTGTGATTGTTTATCCTTAGTATACTGCATTTTTTGCCGCGCCGCAAGGCAAGAGAACGCGCTTTTTCATAGAACCTTCACATAGCGCACCTTTTGCGGACACAGAAGGGCAGTATCATCATTTCTGCAAGCAAAACGAACGGAGGTGAGCGCTGATGGCGGGCGTTCAGTGTTCCTTTGAACGGGTGGAAAAGAAATTCGTCCTCACCCATCTGCAGGCGGAGGCGCTGATGCGGGATTTGACCGCAGGGTATATGGCGGTTGACCAGTACGGGCAGCATACCATCCGCAATCTGTATTATGACACCGATGATTATGCGCTGATCCGCAGGTCGATTCAGAGACCGAAGTACAAGGTGAAATTTCGGCTTCGCGCCTATGGTACGCCGATGGAGGATTCGCTGATTTTCGCGGAGCTGAAGAAAAAGTACAGCGGCGTGGTCTACAAGCGGCGCATTGCGGTCAGCCCGGACGACATGCGGCGCTTTCTGCGCGGCGAAACGCTGGACGGCGAAAATCCGCAGATTCAGCGCGAGTTGCATCGGTATTTGTCGGAGCATCCGATTCGCCCGAAGGTGTTTCTGGCCTATGAACGTGTGGCGCTGTACGGGCTGGAAGACCCGGAACTGCGGGTGACGCTGGACACGCACCTGCGCTACCGCACAACGCGCCTTGACTGCTTCACGGATGACGCGGGGACACTGATTTGCCCCGATGACCCCGTGATTCTGGAGGTCAAGCTCGCAAACGCCGCCCCGCTATGGCTGGCGCGGCTATTGAGCCGACACAAAATCTACATGTCGTCGTTCTCCAAGTACGGCACATGCTATTTGAACCACCTTGCGCGCCGAAAGCCGGATATTCGCCCGATGGCGCACAAACGGAACAACAAAGGAGAAACTGAACATGCGTCTTGATTCGCTGCTGACCTCGATTCTGCCCACACCACTGACTGTCTCCGCACTGCTGCTGTGTCTGGCGTCGGCGCTGGTGCTGGGCATTTTGACCGCGCTGGTGTTCACGCGCGGCTGCAGGCACACCGCGTCCTTCGCGCTGACGCTGGCGCTCCTGCCGATGTCGGTCGCGCTGGTGATTATGATGGTCAACGGCAGCATTGGCACGGGGCTGGCGGTCGCGGGGACGTTCGCACTCGTGCGCTTCCGCTCCGTGCCCGGTACGGCGCGCGAAATTGCGGCGATTTTTACCGCTGTCGCGATAGGCCTTGCAATGGGCATGGGAATGCTCGGCGTGGCGGTAGTTTTCTTCCTGCTGTCCGCTGCCGCCGTGCTGGTGCTGACGAAATTGCACTTCGGCGCAATGCCGGAAAACGCGAAGGCACTGCGCATCACCGTGCCGGAAGATGTGGACTACGAAACCGCACTGCCCGACGTTTTCCGCGCGCACCATGTGACGGCGACGCTGGAAAAGGTACGCACCGAAAGCATGGGCACGCTGTTTGAACTGACCTATCAGGTGAATCTGCCGAGCGCAGTTCCCTCGAAAGCGCTGCTGGACGACCTTCGCGAGCGCAACGGCAACCTCCCGATTCTCTTCACGAATCTGGGGGATAAGGACAGCTTATAATTTAGCAACCAAAATAAAAACCTATCGCCTACGAATTGTTGCTCGTAGGGCGACGCCGAAGGAGTCCAGAGGGCGATCGCGGACTTCGTCCGTTTCCATTGCCCTCTGGAACTATGCGAAAGACCAGTATATTAGAAAGCACAACTACGCAACAAGGAGGTTCTGCATCATGAAAAAGTGGCTTATTTCTACCATTGCAGCAGCCATTGCCCTGCTGGCAAGCACAGCATTTGCTGATGGCAGCATTACCCTCTCCCCTGACGGAAGCACATCCACCGACGCATCTGTCCGCATCGACGGTCAGACCGTCACCATCACCCAAGCGGGCACTTACCAAATCGCCGGGACACTTGACGACGGCGCGCTCATTGTCGAAAGCGGCGAGAACGCGAAAATCACCCTTGTGCTGGGCGGCGTGAGCATCAAGAACACTACTGGCGCGGCGATTCAAATTGCCACCGCCGACGACGTGACCATTGAGCTGGCGGAAGGCACGACGAACGTCCTGCAATCCGGCGAGGAAGTGGACATTGCCACTGCCACGGAGAGCGAAGAAGCATCCGGCGGCGCGCTGCAAAGCAAGGTTGACCTGAAAATCAAGGGCAAGGGCAGTCTGACCGTGCTGGGCTACCTTAACAACGGCATCCACTGCACGAAAGACCTGAAAATCAAGAACGGCAATATCAGCGTGACTGCACTGGGGCACGGCATCAAGGGCAAGAATAGCGTGACCGTCTCCGGCGGCACGGTGACGGTGACATCCGGCAAGGACGGCATCACCAGCGACGAGACGGAGAACGAGGAAAAGGGCTTCGTGACCATTGAGGACGGCAAAATCATCATCACCAGCGCGGGCGACGGCGTGTCGGCGGAAACGACGCTGACAGTGACGGGCGGCGTGATTTCCATCATCAGCGGCGGTGGAAGCGCAAACGCGCAGCAGAAAACCGACAACATGCGCGACTGGTGGGACTTCGACAATTCCGCCAGTGACGATAACAGCGCGAGCTGCAAGGGATTGAAAGCAGGCAAAGCGATGATGATTTCCGGTGGGTCGATTACGATTGACGCGCAGGACGACGCCTTGCACACCAATGGCGATATGACGATTTCCGGCGGCGAATGCATCCTCAGCACGGGCGACGATGGCGCTCATGCGGCGCTTTCCCTGACCGTGCTGGGCGGCAAAATCACCGTGCTGACCTCCTATGAGGGTCTGGAAGCGAATCAGATTACGCTGGCAGGCGGTGAACTGGACATAACCGCGACGGACGACGGCATCAATGCCAACGGCGGCTCGGACGGCTTCAGCGGTGGATTTGGCGGAGGCTTCGGCGGCGGACGCGGCGGCATGGGCGGCAGCTTCGGCGGACGGCGCAATGACACGAACAATCAGAGTGGCGACATGACCCCGCCGGATAACAGCAATATGCAGAACCCGCCGGACGGCAATGCGCCCAGCGGCAATCCGCCGACCATGCCGGGGCAGGACGCGGCAGACAGCACGACCACGGATGACACGATCGACAAGCAGCCGGTGCTGCTGATTACGGGCGGCAAAATCACGGTGAATGCGGATGGAGACGGGCTGGATTCCAACGGCAACCTGCGCGTGGAGGGCGGCGACATTACTGTCAACGGCCCGTCCAATGGCGGCAACGGCGCGCTGGACATTGGCACGGAAAACGGCGGAGAAGGCGTCATCGCCGGCGGTACGCTGATCGCGCTGGGCACGAGCAGTATGGCGGAGAACTTCGACAGCACATCCACGCAGTGCGCGTTCCTTGTGACGATGAACAGCTTCGGCGCGGGCGAGACGATTACTATCACGGACAGTCAGGGGACTGTGCTGTACACGGGCGTGACGGTGAAGAGCGCGAACAGTGTGGTGTTCTCCAGCCCGGATTTGACGGTGGGCGAAACGTACACGGTGACGATTGGCTCAATCAGCGCGACGGTGACGCAGAGCAGCACGGTTGTGGGAAACTCGAATGGGTTTGGGGGCGGCTTTGGGCGGCACTGATGTCGTTCCCGTATCAACACGCGGGGATAGCATGAAAATGCGCTCAACTGAATCGCGCGAACGGGAGTCCAGAGGGTCGAAGACCCTTTGGCGGGGTCAAGGGGCAGCGCCCCTTGCGTCTCCCCCCAAAAAATGAAGAGGGTCGAGAGAAGCAATTCTCTCGACCCGTTTTTGCGGGATTAGTTTGCGTTGGCTTCGTCGATGTACGCCTGCCAAGTGCCGCGCATGGATTCCGCCTTTTCAGCGGGGGTGGTCGCTTGCGCGTACACGTCCCAGATGTACTGGCTGCCGAGGTCGTAGCCGGTCACCATGTCGGAATACCAGACGAACTGATGCTCCGGCTCACGCATCATGGTGATGGTCTCGTCCACGGCGCGCTCGTCGCGGTACTTCTGATAGTAGCCATTCTTCCAGTCGTCGCTGTCGGTGTAGCCGGGGGTGGGGTTGGTGAAGAGGTTGTAAGCGAAGGCAATCTTCCACGCGCGATCCGCGTCGTAGCAAGCCGGGATGACCATGATATTGTCAGAGGGCGCGTAGAGGTAGGTCTCGGCGCGCGGGCCCTTGGGGAAGAAAACGAAGCCATAGTCGTCTTCCATGTTTGCCAGAGAGCCAGCGAAGTAGTCTTCATGCACCTGCAGGGCGACTTCGCCGTTGATGAACGCACTCTCGAAGTAGTTCCATTCCGCACCTTCGGGCGCCTTCATTTCGTACTTGGACACCATGTCCATGACCCAGTTCATGGCTTCGAGGAAAGCGTCGGTTTCCGCCGCGTTGTAGTACTTGCCGTTCTCGTCCACCTGAACGAAGCCAGCGCCGTTGGAAACGAGGGCGGCGGGAAGCAGGTGAGAGGAGAAGGACATCATGGCATAACGGTCAATCACGCCGTCGTTGTCGGTGTCGCGGGTCAGCTTTTCGCAGAGCGCTTCAAAGGCTTCCCACGTCCATTCGCCCTTTGCCTGAAGGTCGTAGATTTCTTCGGGGTCAACACCGGCATCGTTGAGCAGGCGCTTGTTGAAGAACACGCCCTTGCGGGGTTCAGCCTTTTCGGGGCGCATACCGTAGATGCCGCCGTCCTTGCTCAGCAGACCGGTAACCGTGCCGTTCCACTTCTCGTCGGAGAAGTCGAGGCAGTCCAGCGTGGACAGGTCGTAGAACAGACCCGCCTTGAAAGGCGCAAGGTACGCGCCGGCGCGGAGAATCCAAACATAGTTCTCGTCGCCGCCCGTGGTCGCGAAGTTGGTGAAGTCGGAGGGAGAGTCGTTCCAAGTCGTGGCGTTGCGCTGCACAATCTTGAAGTTGTAGGTCTCTTCCAGCCAAGTGCGGTAGTCGTAGGTCGCTTCGCCCGCCGCCGTGGTGGGTTCGTCGTCGTGCCAGTCGGAAGACCACCAGTCGCAGACGGTGATTTCCATGCCGCCGAGGTCGATGACGTTGCCGTCCGCGTCGCGGTAGATGACGATACCGTCATCCTCGTAGGGGTTTTCGACGTCTTCTGCAATTGCCAGCGGCAGGGCGCAGAGAATCATCACCAGAGAGAGAAACAGAGCAAGGTACCGTTTCATGAGATTGCCTCCTTTTATTTTATGACCAGCGGGTCATAGGATCGAGAGTTTCGCCGCTGCGGCGGCGACAAGGGGGCTTTCCGGTCGCCCCCTTGACCCCTTCGGCGCCGCGGCTTTTGGGGCTGAGAGCGGCAGGCACAGCCCGCTGCTTGGAAACCGTGGATAGTGTGCCTAACCTGTGGATAAACACGCGGACACTGTATGAGAGTGTCACCAACTCAATCGCGAAAAGGGTGTCGAGAGGGTCGAAGACCCTTCGCGGGTGCAGGGCAGAGCCCTGCCGGAGTCCAGAGGCAGAGCCTCTGGCGCCTCCCCATTATCCCTTGATGCCGCTTGCGGCGATGGATTCGACGAAGGAACGCTGGGCGAAGAGGTAGAGGACGAGCAGGGGGGCGACGAGCATCAGCGTGGCGGTCGAAACCATCTGCTGCTGATAGCCCATCGACGCGCCGCCGGAAAGCCCCAGCTGAATGGAAACGTAGCTGTTCAGGCGGTCGGCGACGGTAGAGGCTTCAAGGCTCAGGAGCTTGATGTTCCCCAAGAACAGCTTGGAGTAGAACGTGTCCGTCCACTGCCAGACGAAGGAGAACAGAAAGCAGGAGACCAGAATCGGCACGGCGTCGGGCAGAATCACCCGCCAGAACGTCTTGAAGATGCTGCATCCGTCCACATACGCCGCTTCCTCCAGCGACTTCGGAATGCCGGTGAAAAACTGGCGAATCATGTAGATGTACAGCCCGTTCTTCAGCCCCATGCACGTTGCGGACATGAGCGCGTAGGGGATGGGGGAGCCGCGCAGATTCAGGCTGCTGCCCGTCGTCGCCTTGAAAATGCCGAAGATGTCGAAGAAGTTGAAGTGCAGGTAAAGCGAGGACGAAATCGTCTGCGGCGGAATGATGACGGTGATGATGACCGCCGCGAACCAGAACTTCTTGAACGGGAACTCGAAACGCGCAAAGCCATAGCCCACGAGCGTGCAGGCGGCAATTTGCAGCACCGACACCGCGAGGGAAACAATCAGCGTGTTCAGGAACGTCGTGCCGTAATTCAGCAGGATTTTGCTGGCGGCGAGGGAGTAATTCGCCGTCGTCAGGTGACGCGGAATCGAGATGACCGTGGAGTCGTACAGGTCGCGCTCCGCCATGAACGAGACGCTCAGCTTGTCCAGCAGGGGCTGGATAATCATGAAGCAAAGCCCGAACAGCAGCAGGAAGCGAATCAGTTGATAGCCCTTGCGCCGCACTGTCTTGCGGAGCAGATATCCGCCGGACTTGCGGTTGCGCGCCCAGAAGCTGCCGCTGGGATGAGCATGGGTCACGGTCTGCTTACTCATCGCTGCTCACCACTCCTTTCAGCATCAGGGCACTTGCGCCGATGAGGACAATCGTGATGGCGAAATACACCCAAGCCATCGCGGAGGAGAAGCCGTAGTTGTATTTCAGCGTCATTTCTTCATTGATTTTCTTCATGACTTCGCTGTCTGTCTTCATGAAGAAGTCGATGATGGTGTAGATGATGTTGACAATCAGCAGGGGGGAGACCATCGGGAAGGTAATCGTCCAGAAGGCTTCCCACTTCGAGCAGCCCTCGACGTCCGCCGCTTCGTACAGGCTGCGCGGAACGTTCTGCAGACCGGAGAGGAAAACGACAATCTGGATGCCGCTTGCCATCACAATGTCGTACACTTCGTCAATCAGGGAAAAGACGATGTCCAGCACGTCGCTGCCGATGCCCGTGAGCTTGAGAATCTTCATCAGCGACTCGGACAGCGTGAACGGGGAGGACTCCGCCATCATCTGCTGCATTCCCGCCATCAGGGTGTTGTCCGTCTCCAAGCCGATGAGAACGCCGCTGGAGAGGATAACGGGCAGGAAGAAGATAGCGCGGACGAACGCGCGCCCTTTGAATTCCTGATTCAGTACGATGGCAATGACGAAGGACACGACGAGAATCGCAATGGTGTGCGTGACCATCACGCCGATTTCTTCGCTGAGCAGCTTGTTGAACTCCGGGTCAATGGTGAAGGCGCGGATGTAGTTGTCCAGCCCGATAAAGGTCGTCTGGAAGCCCTGTCCGGCGGTCACGTCCACCCGGCACAGGCTCATCCAGAAGGAATCCACCAGCGGCAGCAGCATGAAGCACAGGAAGCCGATGATGAAGGGCAGAATGAACAGATAGCCGGATACTGCTCGGCGCGCACGAATGGAAATGCGTTTGCCGCTCATTTGCTCACCTCCTGTTGCGCTGCATAGCTGCGGGCGGGAACGGTGATGCCATCCACCGCCGCGTCGGTATAGCCGAAGTTGACGTAGACGCGTGTGCCGTTTGCGTAAGTCGTGATGGTGACGTTCCCGACGCGTTCATGGCCTGTCATTTCTTGATTGAAGATGCCCGAAAGCGTCTGACGGTACTGCGCGACCTGTGCGGTGATGTCATCCAGCACGAGCGACGCGTCCGCACCGTAGAACTCGGAGTAGGTGGAATCCTGCAAAACGCGCGCGCTCTGGGCGGTCAGCGTGTATTGCAGACCCGCGCCCACTTCCGCGCTGCGCAGGAGGACTTCCTCCGCGTCATCCGCCAGATTCAGTGATGCGCCTGTGTAGGATACGCGGCTGTGCAGCGCCAGCGGGTAGAAGGGGATGTACTCGTCGATGATGGAATACTGTCCGCCGTCGAAGTCCATGTCGGTGATGAGCGTCGCCTGAACCGCGGCGTAGTCGTTGCCCTGACGAATCATCACGTCGCGCCCGGATGCCTTGAGTTCAGCGAGCTTTTCCGCCTGCTGATGCAGCACGGCTTCGCGGGTCGTGTGGTTTTTGCTGTCGTAATCAGCGGAGAGCATGTACCCGATGTCGCGGAAGGAAACGCCTGCGCCGTAGGAAGCCGCCGCGTCCACCAAGGTGTTGACGCTGCGCATGGCGATGGCGGGCTTGACGAGGTAGTAGGTGTCGCGGTCGTCGTTCGCGCCGTACCAGATTGGGCTGTATTCGGGGATTTCCGCTTCTTCACGCGTGGTGAAGCGGGCAGCGTCGCGGAAGGCGATGAAGCCCTCCAGCAGACCACTGTCGCGCGCGAAAGCCGTCAAACCGTCCAGATAGAGCGGCACACCCGCAATCGCGGCATTCTGTGCGAAGGAGAACAGCTCCTCCTGCGTTCCCAGCTGCCGAATCAGGCGGACGGAGGACAGCAGCTGCTGATTCATGCCGCCGTTCATCCATCCGGCGTAGCGAATCGACATGTTCTGCGCCAGATTGCGGGTGACAAGCTCGCGCAGGAGGTCTTTCGCTTCCGCATAAGTCGTCATGGCAATCGGGACGCTGGTGGGCACGCCCGCCACCTGCTGCACCTTGTCAATCGCGCCAATCAGCTCGATGCTCAGCGGCGCGTCCGCATCCACCGTCTGTGCGGCAAAATTCGGGTACTTTGCGGTCAGGTAGTCGCGGTAGGACGCCGCCATGTCCATGTAGCCCGATTCGGGCAGAAAACGGTAGCGTTGGCGGATGAAGCCCGTCGGATGCGCTGTTTCAAACATATAGACGGCGTTGTTCGTGCGCTCGGAAACGTCGTAGGCGTCGCCGTGGACGATGGTGTACGTTGCGTTGACGGTGTTGTAGGAGGTCAGGCGGCCGGCAATGTCCGCGCCGATGCCCGCCCACGATGCGCCGTCCTCCAGAATGCAGATGAATGACCCGCTGTCGCCCGAAACGCCGAAAACCGGGAAGTTGATGCGCGTTTCGTTCGTCACCTGCGTGCGGATGGACGCCCAGTCCCAGCCGTAGAGGTTGGCGTAGTAGGCGCGCTGGGAAACGCGGCCGTTGTTGAAGCGGATAATCGCGCCGCTGCCGTCGGGGACGAACAGGAAGCCGTCATCCGCCGTACCGCCCGCGCCGAAAGCCGGAAGCAGCGTCAGGCTCGTCAGCGGATAATCCACGTCGTAAGCAAGGTCATCCAGCGGTACTTCGACAACAAGGTCGCTGCCGTCCAAACGGAATACCATCGAGACGTTGAAAACGGCTTTGGCGATGGTGCTGCCCGCCTGCACGATGCGGCTGTTGTCGTATGCCAGATCCTCCGCCGTGTAGCCCACTTCGGCAAAGATGCTTTCGCAGCGCTGCTTCAGGTGATCCTTTGTGCCGTCGCGCAGCACCCAGACGTGCTCTTCCGCCAAATCGGGGTAGGCGGCGAGCAAAGCAGCCTTGTCGTCAGTCTTGCGGAGCTTGTCAATATTGTATTCACGGTAGTATTCTTTGATGTCCTTCTTCTGCTTGGAGGTCATTTTCTCCATGAACTGCTGCATTCGCGTGTCGCCAATGGCAGTCGGCATGAGGAAAGAACGCTGCACGCGTCCGACGGAGTAGTTCACGCGGACGCTGCCATCCTCCTGCATCAGCACTTCGTAGACCCCGTTTGAAATGCTGTGTTCCTGCGAGGTGAACTGGGTGGTCATGCCGGTGGAGGCGGCGTAGGTGAGGCTCAAGGTGGAGTTCAGCTTGTTCTTTTCCACCGGCAGGGCAATCGGGTCGCTGTCCGCGTTATCAGGCGAGGACAGCCAGACGTGCCCGGTGCGCTTGTCGGTGAGGGTGAAGTGGGTCGTCGCCGGGTCAAGCTCAAAGCGGAGAGCGTCATTCTCCATGACCATCGGCGTGTCGGGCTCTGAGTAGCCGTAAAGCGGCACGTCGTGCCCTTCCAGCTCGCCGGAGGTGTCAAAGAGCGGAAGAATGACGAATTTCGTCAGCGGATAAAGTGCCAGAAGAAGAATCAGAACCAGCACGATCCGCACAAGGATGCGTCGTTTCATGGATACTTTCTCCTTTCGTCAGTACAGACGGAACAGCACTTCTTTGTAGAGGGAGACGAAATAGCCGATGCCGTCGCCAACGAGCGAAAAAAACAGCAGCAGCAGGAAGATGATGACGACCATCGCCAGCAGCGTCATGATGGTGAACAGCAGCGTCTTGCCCAGCGAGTAGTCATGCGTCTGCATCATGCCGCAGATGATGAGAACACCGCTCCAGCCCAGCGACAGCCCCTCCAGAACGTAGTAGAACGCGCCTTCCTTGGCGGTAATGACGTTTGCGAGGAGAATCATCGCCGCTTGCAGGATGACGTAGGGCGTCAGCGCGTAGCAGGTGGCGATGTAGACATCCTTGAACGTGCCCTTGCCCTCAAACAGCGTCGTCAGCCCCCAGTTGCCCGCCACGAAGAACAAAAGCGGCAGGAGGACGGCGAGACATTGCTGGATGATGTTCACGCTCGGCCAGTAGACGTTCATGAACAGGAAAGGCGTGAACTGCATGGACAGCAGGCGGACAAGCAGCACCAGAAACACGATGATGTTCGCCGCGCCGAGGCTGCCGCGCTTTTCGCGGCTCAAATCCCAGAAGCCATCGAAGGGGTGGAAGATAACGTAGAGCGAATAGCGCAGGGAGGACAGCAGACGCTGCCACTTCTGCTTGTCGGTTAGCTTTGCTGCGAGCGTCATGCGTTGTCCACCTCCCACTTTATCTTGCGGATGTGCCCGATGACCATCGGAACGACCAGCAGCACCGCGACGATGCCGAAAATCCACCCGATGTTCTGCTCTACCCACTCGGAGCGGTAGTAGCGGAACGCTTCGGAGTAGTTGCGGCTGTCGCGCGCCATGGCGAAATAGTCACAGGCTTCTTTGAATTGCTTCTGCTGCAAAAGCGCGCGCCCGATGCCGATGTAGGCAAGGTCATAGTTGCCGTTGCGCTTCATGACCTCGCGCCAAGTGTCGGCAGAAGCGGCGTATTCGCCCGCGTGGTACTGCTCGGTCGCCTTGTAGACCAGCTTGCCGTATTCTGTCGGGGTCAGCACGGTCACGCAGCAGTCCTGACTGTCCAGTACCAGCAGGTCATAGCCCTGATGCTCCAAAGCGACGGGATTCAGGAAGTATCCGTCCATGTTGCCCACACCGCCGAACGCCCAGAGCAGGTTGCCCTGCTTGTCGTAGGTGAAGATGCGGTTGTGCGTCTTGTCCATGACGGAATAGATGTCGTTGTCCAGCACGGTCACGTCCACGAACTTCGAGGGGCCGGAGTTGGTGATGTTCGTGTCGCCGCGCGCCCATTGCAGGTCGCCGATGACGTGGCTCGTGCCGTTTTCAATCAGGATGTTCGTGCCGATGGCATTCAGGCGGCGGACGGGTTTCGCCGCGCCGGAGGTCAGCTCGTTGGAATTGAAGGTCTGCGTGGTGACGAAGAAGAAGCCTTCCGAATCCAGCGCAATGTTGTTGTATTCCGTCGGAACGAAGGATGCCTGCTGCGCGCGCTGCTCCTTCGTGGAGAGCAGCCGCCACACCAGCTCGTACCATGTGTACTTCACTTCGCTCGCGCCAATGAAGCCGGTGAACGTGCCGTCCGCCTCGTACTTCATGAGACCTCGGTTGACGTTCTGCGCGAGGCAGAAGACGCGTCCGGTCGTGTCGCAGACCAGCTTCGTCGGCAGAAACGCCATCGACTGGTCGAAGGTCGCGTCCGTCGGGCGGGTGAAGACGCTCAGCAGATTCAGGTTCCGGTCTGCTTTCAGGATGCGGTTGTTGTTCGTGTCGGCGATGAACAGTGTGCCGTCCGCCATGACGAACACATCCTGCGGGGCGGAGAGCGTATTCGGGGTGATGTCGCCGGAAATTTCGGAAATCACGCGGGTCAGCGTGAAGTTTTCGCCGTCGCGGGCGACTTGCAGAATGCGGTTGTTGCCCGTATCGACGATGTAGATGTCATTGCCGGAGACGGTCAGCCCGCGCGGGGCGCGCATCGGCGTTTCCAGCCCAAGGGAGACGCTGGACAGCATGGCGCTGGTGCGGTAGGCATCCGGCGACTGGCGTTCGTCGCCCCAGTAATCGTAGGTGTAGGTGTAATTGTAGTCAAAGCCGTCTGCGGCGCGCGCGACCATCCCGCCGCAGAGCGCGGCGAAGAGGGAGAACGCAACCAGACAGGCGCAGAGACGGGAAACCATGCGGTTCATCGGCGTCCTCCTCTCTTAATCTTTCAGACCGGATGTCGCCATCGTTTCGAGAATCTGGCTCTGGCTGAGGATGAAAATCAGTATCGGCACAGCCATGACGACGACCGTAACTGCCGCCGCCTGCCCCGTGCGGGCAATGCCGCCCGCCTGAATCTGCTGGAGCGCGTAGACGAGCGTCTTCTGCGCCTCGGAGTAGATGACGGCGGACGCCTTGGCGTTCCAGAGGTTCTGGACGGAGAAGATGATGAGCGTCAGCCACGCGGGCTTGACGTTGGGCATGACAATCGTCCAGAAAATGCGGAGCTCCTTTGCACCGTCGATTTTCGCGGACTCAATCAGCGACATGGGCAGCCCTTCCATGAACTGCTTCATCAGGAACAGCCCAATCGGCGCGGCGAACGCGGGCAGGATGACCGCCCAGTGCGTATCGACAAGGTTCAGGCGCGTCATGGTCAGGTAGTTCGGTATCGCGGTGACGTAGCCGTTGAACATCAGCGCCGTCACGACGAGGGCGAAAAACTGCTTGCCGAGCGGGAAATCGTACTTCGCCAGCACATACGCCGCGAGGGACGCAATCAGCAGATGCCCCAATGTACCCACGAGGGTGATGACGACGGTGTTGGTGATGTAGCGCGAGAAGGGAACCCAGCTCTGCCCCATCGTGACGAGAAGGTCAGAGAAGTTGTCGATGGTGGGGTGGCGCGGGAAGAGCGTCGGCGGGAAGCGGAACAGCTCATCCAGCGGTTTCAGCGAGGACGAAATGGCGAACACCAGCGGAAACGCCATTGCACACGCGACGAGGAACAGCAGCAGCCCCACCAGAAAGTCGCCCACGCGGGAGCGGTTCGGTTTCTTGTGGCGCATGTTCGACTTCTTCGTCAGCTTCAGTACCTTCTGCGGCAGCTCAATCGGCGTGCCGTCCGGTCTGACTGGACCTTTGTAGCCGCGGACATTGATGGTACTCATGTGCCAATCCTCCTCAGAGCGCTCTGAATCAGCTTGTTGCACAAAATCATCACCAGGAACAGCAAGGTGGCGATGGCGGAGGCATAGCCCATTTCAAAGCGGGTGAAGCCATAGTCGAACAGGTGGGTGACGACGGTGTGCGCGGCGTAATCGGTGGAGGGGAAGCCCGCCAGCGCCATCGGCACATCGCACACGCCGAACGCGGACGTGATGGACATGACCGCGCCGAACATCAGCATCGGCTTCATGTTCGGCAGGGTGATGTAGTACAGCTCCTGCCAGCGGTTGCGGATGCCATCCACATAGCCCGCCTCGTACTGCGAGCGGTCAACGCCCTGCAAACCTGCGACGAAGGAAAGGAAGCCGGTGGACATGCTCATCCACAGCGTGACGATGATGATGACCGGCATGATGTAATCCGGCGTCGTCAGCCAGAGAATCGGGGCGTTGAGGATGCCCAGCTTCATCAGGATGGCGTTCAGGTAGCCGTACGCGTCGCCGCGGAAGATGATAGAGAAGATGTAGTAGGCATTGCCCGCAATGGACGGCGCGTAGAAGATGACGACGGCAATCGTGCGCACCCAGCGCGGCAATTCGTTGATGAGCCACGCGAAGCAGAACGACATGATGTAGCCCACAGGCCCTGTAATCACCGCCAGCAGGAACGTGTTTTTCACGGCGGTCAGGAAAACATCATCCTTCAAAATCAGGGTGATGTAGTTGTCCATCCCGATGAAGCGCGCGGGCTCCAGAATGTTGTTGTAGGTGAAGGAGTAGTAGATGGAGATGAGCATCGGGAGGATGTAGAAGGTCAGAAACAGCAGGGCGTAGGGCGCCAGAAACGCATAGCAGAACTTCATGTGCTTCGCTCTGTCCCACGCGATGCGCGCATTGCGCTGTCTCAGCGCAAAGTACTTTTTCCAGAACGCGGTCATGACGAATGCTTCCTCCTTTCGCTCAGGGCGTCTCTTCGTCGATCGGCAGACCGAACTCCAAGCGCTTCTTATTGATTTCCTCGTTGATGGTGCGCGCGTAATCCAGCAGGGTTTCGCGCGGGTCGGTCTTGTCGTTGGTCACTTTGCGCACGGCGTTGGTCATGTGGCGCGTGGTGTAGTAGCCGCCGGCGACTTCGCGGAAGCCGACTGCCCACGTCATCTGTTCGCGAATGACTTTCAGCTGGGCTTCCGACCATGAAAGCTGCTCGATGGCGGCGATATTCGCGGTGGCGTAGCGTGCGGACGAACCCAAGACGGCTTCAATCTCGCGTCCGAAACGCACCTGCGCGTCGGTGGACGTCCACCACTTCATGAATTGCCACGCATTCTGTTTTGTCGTTTCGCTGTCGGTGGCAATCATCATGCAGCAGGCGCCCTGCGAATGCCCGGAGTGGTCCACATAGGTGCTGCCGTCCTCTGCCGTGCGGGAAGTGCCGGGGAGAATTGCAATGTCCCACAGGCCGCGGATTTCCGGTGCGGAGACGGTCAGGGTGTTGAACGTCGTGTAATCGAAGATGCCCAGCGGCATTTCGCCGGAGCGGAAGCGGCTCACGAAGTCGAAGATGGTCGGCAGACCGTAGTCATTGTAGAGGCTGGTGTAGCGCTCAAACGCCTGCACACCCGCTTCGCTGTTGATGGTGGTGTGGGTCGCCGAATCGTTGTAGAGCGCGCCGCCAAGCTGGTAGAGCATGGCGTAATAAGAAGAGAGATTCGGGGCGGTAATGTCGGGGTAGGGGATGCCGACGGACATGTTCGCCCCCTGAACGGTGGGCAGCATGGCAATCAAATCATCCCACGTTTCCGGGACGGACAGCCCGTATTCTTCCAGAATGTCGCTGCGGTAGAAGAGAATCGAGCACAGCTGCGTCTCCGGCAGCGCGTACAGACCGCCGTTGAAGCTGAACGCGGCGTAGGCGCTGGGGTAGAATTGGTCGAGGACTTCCTGCAAATCATCGAACTGCGTCAAATCCTCCACCGCGTGGCGAAGCGCGTAGTTGACGGGGTTCCAGCTGTCGGTTGAAATGACGACATCCGGGCCGTTGCCCGCGACGACGGCGTTCAGCAGCGCGTTCGGGTCAACCAGCATGACGTTGACGGGAATGCCGGTAGACGGGGTGAAGGTGTCATCAACCATGGTTTTGAGGACGGTAGACTGGTCGCGGCCGGTCAGAATCCACACCTCCAGCACGTCCTCGCTGGCATCGTACACATCGCCCAAGGCATTGTAATCCACGAAATACGACGTGACGCAGGATTTCAGCTCATGCAGCGCGCGGTCGAGGAAATTTTCCGACGGCTGCGGCACGGTCACGCCGTCCGCGGTGATGGCAATCAGGTCAATATCCAGCTTGACCTGCCGCATGTTCTGCATTGACGTGCCGAGGGAGGTGATGTTATCCTTGAAATTCGTGAAGGCTTCGGTAATCTTCGCCGGATCTTCGACGAAGGATTCCAGCTGCACCGCCAGCGTCTGCGCGACGGCAATGCGGTCGGATTTCTGTCCGGTGATGGCAACGGTCTCATCGACGAGCTTATAGAGCAGGCGGCTTTCCTGCGCCATCGCTTCGATGACCTCCGGATACACCTGCTCCAAGTGGTAATCGCGGTAGCGGTCGGGGTTCACGCCTGTCAGCACCAGCACACGGCGGTACATCTGGTTCAGGCGGTAGATGCTTTCCTCCATGTCGGAGAGAATCTGCCCCATGTCGCCCAGCGTCGCTTCCAGACGAAGCGTGTGATGCCCAGCGGAAAGGTAGAAGCGGTAGGGCGTGCCGGAATCATCCGACAATGTGTTCATTTCCCATGCCGTGGTGTAGGGGAAGGAGACGTTCTCCATACCGGAGAAGGGAATTTTGCCGTCCAGATAGAGGATACGGCTGGACACGCTGCCGCGGTTGTAGGTCTGACGGCCTTTGATGGTGATGTTGTACCAGCCGTTTTCCGGCACGTCGAAATCCCACTCAATCCACTGCCCCGCGTCGCGCCAGGCATCGCCGCCGATGTAGTTCAGCACCGTCCGGCGCACGTCGCAGGGAGAGGTGGCGGGGGAAGAACGGTCATAACGCGCGTACAGCGACGGGGAGGAACGCAGGGTGCTGCTTTCGCCTTCCAGCACGAGGGCAAAGTCAGCAGGAACGCTGTTCTCCTGTGGCTGCGCGGCGGCATAAGCGGCGTAATCCGGCATTTTTTCGGGGGCGGTGAGCGAAAGCGCGGTCAGGAGCATCGGCTCGCTGGTCGCAATCAGGGTGACGGTGCTTTCCCCCGCCTCGAAATAAAAGCGGTACGGCTCGGTGATGTAGCCCATCGCGTCGCGGCAGCAGGCGGTCTGTTCGCCGAACACCTCCACCTGCGTCGGACGGATGTCATTGCCCTGCGAGTCCTGCCGCACTTCGCCGCCGTCGTGCCACAGGCGGGTGAAGGTCAGCGTATCCGCGCCATCGAAGGGGACTTCGCCGTTGATGCGCAGTTCGCGCTCCAAGTCCACGCCGCGTGCCGCCTCAGTGCGGTAGGTCAGGCGGATGTTGTAGAAACCGGTTTCCGGTACGGTGACGGCGAACGTTGCGGAAGAGCCGCTTTGCATCAGCAGACCATCCTTCTGTGCAGTCACGCCATCCGAATCCACCGTCACCAGCGGAATGGAAACGTCCGAAGATGCGTCCGGAGCGCCTTCATGCGCGCGCAAATACAGCGAATAGGTGCTGCTGCGCCCGATGTCGCCAATCTGCTGCGAGAGGTCATAACCCTCGTATTTTGCCCGGTAGTTCTCCACGCCGCCGGACAGAACGAACCACAGCACCAGCGCCAGAACGACCGCCGTCAGGGCAATCCACTTCCCGTATTTGCTGCCAAAGGAACGCTCCATGTTTCCGTGCCTCCTTCAAACTGGAATTGAACCAATTTCGATGCGTTGCAAATGAATAAAAACGGTTTGCTTTCAACCATATTATAAATTCAACGAGAGAAAAAAACTTCTTAAAATTTGCCCGTCTTTGGTTATAATTTGCTTGAAATGTGTTGCGCTTTGTGGTATGATGGAAAAAAAGACAAGGCAAAATGCGCAAATTTGCACGAAAGGTTTGTGAAGAAATTATGAATAACCGAAGGCTCATTACGGAACACGAACGACCATTGACGGCATCCGGCTTCCGCGTGATGAAGGGCGAGCGGGAGTTTATCACCTACCAGCGGGACGTAACCATCCGCGTATGGCATCAGCCGAACCCGGACAGCTATGCGCCGCACTTTCATTCGGCCATAGAAGTCTGCGTGCCGCTGCTGGGCGGATGCGAGGTAGCGGTAAGTGGGAAGGTATATCATGTGCAGGCGGGGGAGGTGCTGTTTGTTCCCTCCGACGCGACGCACGCCCTGCGCATGGCGGCAGGCAGCGAGCGCTACCTCATCATCTTTGAACACAATGCTGCATTTACAATGAAGGAATTTGCTGCGCTGCGCCCGATGCTGCGCCAGCCGATTTATCTCACGGCGGAAAGTGAAGCGACGCCCATCGTTCGCAAAACGCTGATGCAGCTGGTGGACGCTTACGAGGCGTACACGCCGCTGCGGAATTTGCGGTGCTATGCGCTGCTGATGGACGTATTCGCCACGCTGGGGGAATTGTATCTGCCCAATGTCGCCAACAGCGCGGAGATGAATGACATCCACCGGCGATTATCCGGCGAGGACGCTTTCAACCGTGCGCTGGATTACCTGAATAAAAACTACGCCGAAAACATCACGCTGGATGTGCTGGCGGACTACGCGGGGTTCAGCCGCTACACGCTCAGCCGCATGTTCAGCCGGCACACAGGCGCGACGTTCATCCAGTACCTGAATGCGCGGCGGGTGGATATGGCGGCGGAGATGCTCAGCCAGAGCGACCTGCCCGTGACGCAGGTTGCGCTGCGCGTTGGCTTTGGGTCGATTGCGACATTCAACCGCGTGTTCCGGACGCAGAAAGGGTGTACGCCAAGCCAGTATCGAAATGTGTATCTGGAGCTGAAAAAATAGCAGACATCAAATCACGATTTCATAATATAGGTAGGAGGAAAATATCATGATTGCACAGACGCCCCCGATGGGATGGAACAGCTGGGACTGCTACGGCGCGGCGGTGGACGAGCCGACCGTGCGGCAAAACGCGGCGTACATGGCGGAGCACTTGCAGGTGTTCGGCTGGGAGTACGTCGTTGTGGATATTCAGTGGTATCAGCCGACCGCGACGAGCCACGCCTACGAGCCGTTTGCCGAACTGACGATGGATGAATACGGGCGCTTGCAGCCCGCGCCGGGGCGGTTCCCGTCATCGGCAGGCGGAAAAGGATTCAAGCCGCTGGCGGATTATGTGCATTCGCTGGGGCTGAAATTCGGCATCCACATCATGCGCGGGATGCCGCGGATGGCGGCGCATCGGCACTTGCCGATTCTGGGGTGCGGGAAGGGCTGCCACGAGGTCGCGAATCCAAACAGCATCTGCGCGTGGAATCCGGATATGTACGGCTTGCGGTGCGATATGCCCGAAGCGCGCGCGTACTATGACAGCATCTTTCGCATGTACGCCGAATGGGGCGTGGATTTCGTCAAGTGCGACGACATTGCGCGCGAATATCCGCACTGCAAGCGGGAAATCGAGGTCATTTCCGACGCCTGCCGCGCCTGCGGGCGGGACATTGTGCTGTCTTTGTCGCCCGGCCCTGCGCCGCTGGAACAGGCGGAGCATTTGAAGAAATACGCGAACATGTGGCGCATCACGGACGACTTCTGGGACGAGTGGCGGCTGCTCAAAGGGATGTTCGAGCGGGCGGAGAAATGGTGCGTCCATGCCGCGCCGGGGCATTGGCCGGATGCGGACATGCTGCCCGTCGGCGCACTGCGGCAGTGCTATGACCCGAACGGCTGGACGAACTTCACACAGGCGGAGCAGCGGACGATGATGACGCTGTGGTGCATGATGCGCTCGCCGCTGATGATGGGCGGGGAGCTGACGAAGAATGACGACTTCACGCTGAAGCTGCTGACGAACCGGGATGTGCTGGCGATTGAAAAGACGAGCGCGTGCGCCCATCCGCTGTGGACGACGGAGGATGAAAGCGTGTGGATTGCGCCGCGCAGGGACGGCACGGGGCTGTATGTGGCGCTGTTCAATCTGTCGGAAGAGACGCGGACGGTTCGCGTGACAGGCGAAATGCTGGAAGGGACGTACTCGGAAGCAAGCGAATTGTGGACGGGGGAGAAACTGCATTTGGCGGACGGGGTGACGGCGACGCTGGGGAAGCACGATGCGGCGGTGTTTTGGGTGGAGTAATCAGGCAATGGACAAATTGAAGCAAACGATGACGTACAAAGGCTATGTCGGTTCGGTCGAATTTTCCGACGCGGACGGCGTGTTCTTTGGCAAGGTGCAGGGCGTTCGCAGTCTGATTTCGTATGAAGGAGAGACACGCGAAGCACTGCAAGCGGATTTTCGGAAGGCGGTGGATGCGTATCTCGAACTGTGTCAAGAAAAGTCATGAGAATAATGCTTCGCGGAAGATTGAAAGGAACTTCCTTGTCGATAAGCCGATAAATCGGTATACTTTTCATGCACAATTATGCAAAAGTGACCAGTTTGCCAAGCAAATGCTGCTCTTTCCCGCAAGAAATTGAGGTGGCGGGGGGAGTCCAGAGGGGGCTGAAATCCCCGCTCTTTCGCTTTTCAGCCCCCTCTGGGCGTTCTTTGGTTACTTTCTGTCGCAACAGAAAGTAACAACTTCGCCTCCGCAGAGGCGACGAGAGCAGCGGCAAAATGATGCTTGATTCGCCAATCTACTTTGCTTTCAAGCTGTCAATCATCAATGAAGCAATAAAAAACCGCGGGTCGTGCCTCACATATCAGGAAGCACGACCCGCGCCGTTATTGCCTATTCAGTTGCGGATTCCCTTAGTCCAGCAGCGCTTCGGACGCAACGCGCAGATCCGCATTCAGCTTCTCCGCGTCCGCCTTGTCGCTGGCGTTGGTGTTGACGTACAGCTTGATCTTCGGCTCCGTGCCGGACGGACGCACGCAGACCCAGTTGCCCTTCTCCAGCTCGAAGTACAGCACGTCGGACTTCGGCAGACCCGTCGGTTCGACCTTTCCGTCCGCAGTGCGCGTGCCCTTCAAATAGTCGCGAACCGCCGTGACCTTCATGCCGCAGAGTTCCTTCGGGGGATTCTCGCGCAGGTCCTTCATGATTTCCTTCATGCGGGTCAAGCCGTCTTTGCCCGGAAGCGTCTTGCTGACGACCTTTTCCACAAAATAGCCGTATTCGCGGAAGATGGACTGCACATAATCATAGAGCGTGATGCCCTGCGCGGCGCAGGCACAAGCGACCTCGGCAATCAGCAGGGAGGCGTTCACGCCGTCCTTGTCGCGCACGAACGTGCTGGACAGGAAGCCGTAGCTCTCCTCGAAGCCGAAGAGGAACGTGTGAGAGCCGGTGTCCTGGAACTGCTGAATCTTCTCGCCGATGAACTTGAAGCCCGTCAGCGTCTCGAACATCTCCACGCCGAAGGAGGCGGCAATCTTGTTCGCCAGCGACGTGGACACGATGGACTTCACCGCCGCACCGTTCTTGGGCAGCGTTCCCTGCTTCTGCTTGGTGGAGAGAATGTAGTGCAGCAACACACAGCCGATCTGGTTGCCGGTCAGCAGCTGCCAGTCGCCATTGCCGGTCTTGACGGCGACGCCCAGACGGTCGCAGTCGGGGTCAGTGGCGAAAATGACCTTCGCGCCGACTTCATCCGCCAGTTTGATGGCAAGGACGAACGCGCCGGGGTCTTCGGGGTTCGGCACCTTGACGGTGGAAAAATTCGGGTCGGGCAGCTCCTGCTCCTTGACGACGGAGACGTTGCTGATGCCGACTTCGCGCAGGATGCGGCGAACCGGCACGTTGCCCGAACCGTGGATGGGCGTGTAGACGATGGAGAGCTTGCTGCCTTCCTCGGCGAGCAGTTCCGGCTGGATGCACAGCGTCTTGACCTGCGCAATGTAGTCGTCATCGACTTCCTTGTTGCCGATGATTTTCAGCAGCCCCTTCGCCTTGGCTTCTTCTTCGTCCATCAGCTTGCAGTCGGTGTAGGGGGTAGAACGGATAAACGCGGTGATTCCGTCCGCGGCTTCCGGGCCGACCTGCGCGCCGTCCTCGGCGTAGACCTTATAGCCGTTGTACTGCGGCGGATTGTGGCTGGCGGTGATGACGATGCCGGCGATGGCGTGGAGGTGGCGAACCGCGTAGGACAGAATCGGGACAGGACGGAGCGCATCAAACAGATACGCCGGAACGCCCTCCTGCGCCAGCACGAGCGCCGTATCGCGGGCAAACTCAGCGGAGAAGCGGCGGCTGTCATACGCAATTACCACGCCGCGCTGCGCTTCCTGCGGATTCTGCAGCAGGTACTTTGCCAAGCCCTTCGTTGCCCGGCGGACGTTGTAGCGGTTCATGCGGTTCATGCCTGCGCCCAGTACGCCACGCATCCCCGCTGTACCGAAGGAAAGCTCGGTATAGAAGCGGTCTTCGATTTCCGCAGGGTCATTCGCAATTGCCTTCAAATCGGCAATCGTATCGGCATCGGCGGCAAAATCATGCAGCCATTGTTCATAAGCGGTCTTGACGTCCATAGGGGTACTGCCTCCTTATTTTTTCGCGTCCGCAGCGAAAAAATCTGCGGAACACGTTCGGTTAGCTGTCTTTATTATACCGTTCTCCGCCCGATTTTTCAAGGTGGACGTGCGAAAAAAACAACCGTTCGGCGGGAAAAAACGAAAATTTCGCCACAGAAACCGTCTTTTCGATGAACATTTTACATTTCCAAGGGGCGTGCACCTTGACAGAAGGGGCTGTTAACGAGTAAAATAGGATAGGGTATGTGGTTCCATTTCCAAGGGAAGTGGACAGGCATGATTTCTGCTCGATGCGTCCGCCTTTTCCGGCGCATGGCGCGGAAGGAGGAAGGGCGGCTGTGCGCTGCCCGATGGGGATATGATGAAGAAACGGATTTTTGCGCTTTTCTGTGCTCTGCTGATGCTGCTGGGGCTGGTAAGCACCGCCGGGGCGGAAAGCACCGCCAGCACGCTGCCGATTAAGGTGGAACTGGATTTCTCCAAGTACCAGTTTACCGCACCGGAGGAAATTACCGTCACGATTCGCGTGACGAACGTAACGGACGAGAAGTTCACGTCCCCCGTGTCGGTGCTTGACCCCAACGGCAGCATCATCGAGGCGTTCGGCACGCCGCTGCTGGACGCGGGCGCGAGCCAGAGCTGCACGATTGCGTGGAACGTGACGCAGGCGGATTTGAACGCCGGACAGCTGGCGTTCCGCGTGCGCTATCCCCGCAAGGATGAAAACGGCATCGTCTCCAACGCGAGCAACAACTTTGTCAAGCGCATTTCGCAGGTGCAGGCAGAACCGGAAATTCAGGTCAGCCGCACCATCACGCCCGGTATCGCCCGCAAGGGACAGGAAGTGAGCGTGGTGTACGAAATCCGCAACGTCGGTACAGTGGATGTGACGGGCGTGCGCATCAAGGAATCATCCGCTGTTTCGTCGAACACGGCGAGCATCGGCGCGATTCCGGCGGGCGAGAAGAAGTCGCATACCTTTACCGTGACGATGGGTACGAAGAACATCACGTCCAATGCGACCGTCACCTACTCCGCGGGCGGAAAAAGCTACACCGAAAAGGTGGCGGATGCGACCATTAAGTACGGCACGGTCAACCTGACCGCAACGCTGACCGCCGATCGCAAGGGCGGCAATGTCGGCGATGAAGTCAAGCTGACGCTGACGCTCAAGAACACGGGCAAGAAGAACATCACGGGCATCACCGTCACTGACCCGACGCTGAACACGGTGTTTACCGATGTGACGGTGGACGCGGGCAAGACGGTCAAGCTGGAAAAGACCATCACCATGACCGAAACGGCGGAATATCAGTTCACCGTGACGGGCATGGAGGGAACGACCGGCATTGAAACGGCGACGGGCCGCCTGCCGCTGACCGCTATCGACCCGGCGAAAGCACCCAGCTTGACGGTGGAAACGACTGCCAGCACGGATGTTGTGTTCACCCTGCCGTCGGTCATCCGCTTCACCATCACCGTGACCAACACCGGCAATTATGACGCGAAGAAAATCAGCGTCTTGTCCTCTGGCGTGACGCTGGCAAGCATTGCCCAGCTTGCGCCCGGCGAGTCCTTCACGACGATGCGCGACGTGCAGGTGAACATGGTGGGCAAATTCCGCTTCGACGCGACGCTCAGCAACGAACTGGGCGAAGCGACGACCTTTGAGGGCAACATCATTCAGGTGCAGCAGGCAGCGCCGACGAGCGCGCCGACGCAGGTGCCTGTCACCACGCCGCAGCCCTTTGTGGCGGAGGAGCTGCCCACGGAGGACACCTTGCCTGCCGCCGTGACGACCTTCCAAGGTGTGCTGACGACGCTGTACTACATCTTTGCGGTGCTGGCAGTGATTTCTGCCGTCCTGCTGGCAGCAAGCATCGCCGGGCGCGTGATGAATCGCCCGAAGGATGGGCAGGAGCAGCTGCAGCTCAGCGAACGCCGCAACTACACCGAGGAAGTGCCGGAAGACGAGCGCGTGATGATTGCGGACGAAAGCGAGAATGCGCCGGAAGCCGAGGAAAAGCCTGAAACGGCAGAAACGCCGGACGCGGTGCAGACGGCGGACGACGTGGCAGCAAACGAAAAGCCCGCAAGCGCCGAGGCGCAGCAGGTCTTTACCGCGGACGATATGGCGGAAGACGGCGATGCCATGGAGGACGCGAAAGCGCAAATCTACGGCCGCAGCAAGCGCGGACGCCAGTAATACGGATTTTTTGCCCCGGTCAGCGAGAAAACGGCTGACCGGGGCTTTGTGTCACTTTGTGACGATTTCGTAACATTTTTCGCGAAGGGCATGTTTTTCTTTGCTTTTTGCGCGGAATATGGTATAATAAGAAACTGATTTATCATCCCTCGATGCAGGTGGAAAATCGGGGATGATATTCGCCTGACGAGGAGGACGAAACGGTGTTTGACAAGCTGATGAATTCCTACTACTACGGCAAGAGCGGCAAGGGCGACTACACGCCCGACGACCTGCCGAAGAACCGCTGGCAGCTGTTCATGGAGATGCTCCGCACGCGCATGAGCGGGCTGTGCCGCATGAACCTGATGTACTTCGTGGCGTGGCTGCCCGCGATGATTGCGATTGCACTGTGTGTCGTCAGCCTGATTATGACGCTGGCGGGCACGGTGCAGGTGGACGAGACGGGCGCTGTGCTGGATACGATTGACCAGACAGCCCTGCGCGAAGCCATGCAGACCAGCAACGACATGATTTTTGTCACGCTGCTGATTCTGATTCCGTGCATCGCTATTACCGGCCCGTTCACGGCGGGACTCAGCTACGTCACCCGCAACTGGGCGCGTGACGAACACGCCTTCCCGTGGGCGGACTACAAGGATGCCATCAAGGCAAACTGGAAGCAGGGACTGCTCGTCAGCACGATTACCGGCTGCGTGCCGTTCCTTGTCTACATCTGCTGGCGCTTCTATGGTGATATGGCGGTGGGAAACGCCGTGTGGGTCATCCCGCAGATGCTGATTCTGATGCTGGGCATCCTTTGGGCGCTCGCAGTGACGTATATGTACCCGATGATGGTGACGTATCAGATGAATTTCCGCACCATCATCCGCAACAGCTTTATCCTCGCGGTCGGGCGGCTGCCAGGCAGTGTGGGCATTCGGCTGCTGCACTGCGTCCCGACGGTGCTGTTCACCGTGATTTTCCTGCTGACGCTTCAGCCGTGGGTACTGATGCTCCTGTTCGCGTACTACCTCATCTTCGGCTTCGCGTTCAGCCGCTTCATCACCGCCAGCTTCACCAACGCGGTGTTTGACAAGTACATCAACTCCCGCATTGAGGGCGCGCAGGTCAACCGCGGCTTGTCGCAGGAGAATGACGACGATGATGATGATGACGACGAGCAGGAAGAAGAGCGCGAACTGAAGCCGTGGGAAAACGGCTACACGGACAAGCGGTAATCCGCATGAAGCGGGCGCAGGGTGTGCAAACTACTGCTATACGCTATAACAACCTGCAATAAAGGGGAGACCGAAGGGGTCAAGGGGGCGAACGGAAAGCCCCCTTGTCGCCTCCGCAGAGGCGAACCCACTGCAACATTGCAGATTGTTAATGTGAGAAAGGAGAGCAGAAAATGCAACGACCTTGGCGCTTGCCCGACAAGCTCCGCCGCAAGTATGAGACGGCGGAAGCCCTCGGACTGACAGAAAAACTCCGCGACGTCGGCTGGGCGGGTCTGTCCGCGAAGGAAGCGGGCAGAATCGGCGGTACGATGCGCGGAAAAAACAGATAATCAGGCAGGAAAACGAATGTATACAGGATTTGCGGAAGTTTACGACACGCTGATGAACGACGTGCATTATGGCGCATGGGCGGATATGTATGCCCGGATGATGACGGCTTACGGCATCCCGCGCAATGCGAAGGTGTGCGAGTGCGCATGCGGCACGGGCAGCCTGACACTGCCCTTGCAGCAGCTGGGCTATGAGATGATGGGCATCGACCTCTCACAGGAAATGCTCTGGCAGGCGGCGCAGAAGGCGCGCAAGGCGGGGTTCGGCATCCCGTTCATCCGGCAGGACATGCGGCAATTGCGGCTGCATCGCCCGGTGGACGCGGTGCTGGCGACATGCGACGGGGTGAATTACCTCCTGCAGGACGTGGACGCGGCGGCGTTCTTCCAATCCGCATGGGAAGCCATCAAGCCCGGCGGCGGGCTGTTCTTCGATGTGTCGACACCTTATAAGCTGGAGCACCTGCTGGGCAGCCAGTTCATGGGCGAGGATCGCCGGGACGTGACGTACATGTGGCAGAACCGGTATTTCCCGGAGCGCCAGCAGGTGGAAATGCACCTTGCTATCTTCGTGAAAGAGCCGGACGGGCGGTATCGGCGGATTGACGAGGAGCAGGTACAGCGCGCGTATCAGGCGGAGAAGCTGGTGGCGCTCTTGCAGTCGATTGGTTTTGTGGATGTGCGGGTGTTTGGGACGAATGCGCTTACGCATCCCGCGCCGGAAGAGCATCGGTGGCATATCGCGGCGCGGAAGCCGGAGTAAGGCTTGAAACATACTCCGGCTTCGGAGTGGCAAGGGGAATCGTCTCTGCGGAGGCGAAATCCCTGCATAAACACGCGGAAGAAGTATGCAGACGCGCGCAACTCAATCGCGCGAAAGGGTCAAGGGAGGAACTCCCTTGCAGGGTGCAGGGGCAGCGCCCCTGCCGGAGTCCAGAGGCAGCGCCTCTGGTAGGAGGTACTTGTTATGAGTGAAGAAATGATAGAACGGCATCAAGGGGACGAAATGATTCGCCTGACGCTGATGGATGGTCAGGTGCGCGTGATGATGTGCGAAACGACGCAGATGGCACAGCGCGCGGCGGATATTCATGGCGCAACGCCCGTCTGCACGGCGGCGATGGGGCGGCTGATGACCGCGACGAGTATGCTTGGCGTGATGATGAAGGGCGATAATGAGTCCGTGACGGTCAATATCCACGGCGATGGGCCGATGGGAACCATCGTGGCGGTGGCGAATCACGGCGACGCGAAGGTCTGCGCGGATGATGCGCGGGTCGAACTTCCCCTGCGCGCGGACGGCAAACTCGACGTCGGCGGAGCGATCGGGCATACCGGGCGCATGACAGTCATCAAAGACTTGGGACTGAAAGAGCCGTATGTCGGCACGATTGAGCTGGTCAGCGGCGAACTTGGCATTGATTTCGCGCAGTATTTCACCGTCTCCGAGCAGCAGCCGTCGCTGGTGTCGCTGGGCGTGCTGGTGAATGGCGACGTGGTGCTGAAGGCGGGCGGTCTGCTCGTTCAGCCGATGCCGGGGTGCGAGGAGGAGACGATCGAGCAGCTTGAACTTCGCAGCCCGATGTTTGCCGACATCAGCCGCGAAATGACCGAAGCGCCCAAGGAGCAGCTGCTGGAAGACTGGTTCCGCGGCATGAAGCCGGTCGTCCTCGACCGCACGCTCCTGCGCTATCACTGCGGATGCAGCCGCGCGCGCATGGAAAAGGCGCTTATTTCGCTGGGACGCAAGGAGTTGCAGACCATCATCGACGAGGATACCGGCGCGGAGCTTGGCTGCCATTTCTGCCATCAGCAGTATCACTTCACGACGGAGGAACTCAAGCAGCTGCTGGAAAAAGCAACGCGGGAATAAGGAGAATACAGCATGAAGTGCATCAATTTTGACGAGCGGTTCGCGGATTTCACGGCGAAGTGGATGAAGGAGCACCGCGGCGAATATAAGACCTACGACGAGATGGAGGATGATCTGCCTCGCGTGTACACGGAGTTCCTGAACATGCCCGCGAAGTGGCTCGACGGTGTGACGCCCGGCGCGTACTTCACGCAGTTCGAGGACGCGAAGGACTTGGTGGACTGGATGGTGCAGTACTGCCAGAAGGACATCCCCGTGCCGGATATGCTGATGGAGCAGATTCAGGCGGTGGGCCGCCCGTGCGAGAAGCGCCTGCTGACCCTCCTGCGCGACGAAAGCGACGCCATCCCGGAGGAGGCGCGCATGACCGCTATCGGACTTCTGCGCGACATGGGCAGCACCTTGCCGAAGATGCTCTACATCCAGTGGCAGCTGAACCGCGAAATGAAGGATGATTTGGCGGACAACGCGCTGGACAGCCTGCGCGACATGGGCAAGGAAGCCCTTCAGCCGATGCTGGAAAACCTGAACAAGGCGAACGAAGCCGGTCAGGAAGCGCTCTTGGATGTGCTGGCGAACTTCCCCGGCCACGAGAACGTGTATCAGCTGGCGGTGCGCCTGTTCGAGAAGAACCCGAACCGCCGCGCCCTGTTCGCAAGCTATCTGGCGAAACTGGGCGACCCGCGCGCGCTGCCGGTGCTGATTGCCGCTGCGAACGAGGAAAATTGCCGCTACATGGACTTTATCGAGCTGCGCGCCGCCATCGAGGAGCTGGGTGGCGAAGCGCCGGAGCGCGAGTTCTACGACGACCCGGAATACGAGGCGCTGCACCCGATGGACGACGGGGACGATGACACGAACCTACAGTAAGGAGCATCCATGGTAACACTGGCGGATATTCAGAAAAACGAGGACATCAAGGCGCTCATCAGCGCGGGCAACCGCTATTTGGCGGCGATGGGCTTCACCGAGCACGGCCCACGCCACGTCAGCTATGTCAGCCGGACGGCGGCGGGTATTCTGGCAGCGCTGCACTTTTCGCCGCGCGAGGTGGAGCTGGCGGCGATTGCCGGGTGGGTGCATGACGTGGGCAACTCCGTCAATCGGCATGACCACGGGCCGCTGGGCGCGGTGCTGCTGCTGCCTATCCTGCGCGAGACAGGCATGGCAATGGACGACGTGATGGAAATCATCACCGCGGTGGGCAATCACGAGGAGCAGAGCGGGTTCATTTCCAGCGCGGTTTCGGCGGCGCTGGCGCTGGGCGATAAGTCCGATGCGCACAAAACGCGCGTCCGCGGCGGCAAACCCGACCTGAACGACATTCACGACCGCGTGAACTTCTCCATTCAGGAGAACCGCGTGATTGTTGACCCGGTGAAGCGTATCATCCGCCACGAATTGACGATGGATGAATCGTCCTCGGTCATGGAATACCTGCAAATCTACATGAGCCGCATCGTTATGTGTGAACAGGCGGCGGCATTTCTGAAGTGCAGCTTTGATTTGGTTATCAACGGTCAAACCATCAACAATCGCCCCTGATGGAAGGAGGAAAGCACAATGCTATGCCCCAATTGCCACGCCTATGCGCCGTCGGACGCGGTTCGCTGCCCCCGATGCGGGATGCCGGTAAATCTGCCCGATGACGGCGAGAAGCAGGAGGACAGCGACCTGCTCTCCTTCCGGCAGGGGAGACATTTGGCGGCCCACCAGCAGGCGCCGCAGCCGCCTAAACCCCAGCAGCGGCGGCGCAGAAACGCCTCCCGTGCCATGGAGGAGGACATGCCCGACGCGCCCCAGGAGGCAGCCCCGCATGACGCGGAAAAGCGCGTCTATGGCGAGGATGAGCCGTTCTATGACAGCGAAATCCTCAATCCCAGCCATGCGCCGGAGGAGGAGATTGCCTACGGAAAGCGTGCCCCGCGCGTACACGAGAAAGGCCCGAAGCGTTCCGCAAAGTATTTGCAGCGGGGCACGAACTGGATGGTTGTGCTGGTCTGCGCAGTTGTGGCGATGATTGGCCTTGCCTTTGGCGCGTATATGTTCCTGACAAAGACAGATCCCGGTCAGGTGCTGATGGCACGCATGGGCAGGGAGGCGAACTCCGCCGCGCTCTGGCAGGTTGGTGAGGAACGCATGAACAACGGCGACCTGAGCGGCGCGATTGATTACTTTGTGAAGGCGAACGAGCAGGACGGCAAGGAAAACGCGAACGTCTCCGGTCTGCTGATGCTGGGCAATGCCTACGAAGCCAATGGTGAGCTGGACAAGGCGGAAGAAGTGTACGCCTACCTGTACACCGACATTGTGCCCAGTGCGTCGGACGCCTACCGCAATCAGGTGCGCATCTATCTGGCGCAGGGGCGCGAGAAGGAAGCGGCGGAGCTGCTGGCGGTCGCCTATAAGGCCACGGGCGTAACGTCCTTCAACACACAGCGCACGTCCATCCTGCCGCCGACGCCCGGCGCGAGCGTTACAGCGGGCTACTACACCGCCAAGCAGACGATTACCTTTGCCGTGGCGGAGGATTATGACGTGTACTACACGTTCAACGACCTGAATCAGCTGCCGGAGGAAGGCACGCTGTACACCGGACCGATTGAATTGGGCGAAGGCGACTGGTCGCTGCGGGCAGTGAGCGTCAACGGTGATTTGGTCAGCGACGTGATGAAGGGCAGCTACCAGATTTACATGCCAACGCCCTTGCAGCCGGATGTTTCACTTGCCCCCAACACATACGACAAGCGTATCAGCATCACCCTGCGCCCCGGCACGCTGACGAAAGACCAGCTGGAGAAGAACCCCGGCTATGCTGCCACGCTCACGGACGAAGTGGCGCAGACCATCACCATCTACTACACCATCGACGGCTCAACACCCGACGAGGACAGCCCGCTGTACACCACGGGCGAGAAAATCAAAATGCCGGGCGGCAATGTGACGCTGAAGGCGATTTCTGTCAACGGGTACGGCAAATCCAGCACCATCAAGGAAGTCGGCTACAAGTTCAACAAGAAGCCGTGGATGAAAACGATGATGACGGTGGATGACACATTGAGCGACTGGAAGCTCGGCACGACGACAAAGGAGGCTTTCACGCAAAAGTGCGGCGAGGGCACGGCGACGGAAACCGTGTACAATTACACCATCGGCATGGACATGGAAAAAGTCACTTACGACTGGGGCTATGCGTGCTTTGCGCGCCTGCGGACAGCGAATGTGCTGGTGGAGCTGTACATGACGCGGGACGAGTTCACCGCGCCGCGCAAGACGCAAATTGGCAGCACGGAGGATGAAGTCGTCAGCGTCTACAAGGATTTCGGACAGGTGGAAAGTCCGTCGGGCAACCGCGGGCTGTACGAGAACGAGTTCAACAAGGGCAAAATCTACAAGCAGGAGGATGGCACGAAAATCATCCGCTACCGCGTCGAAACCGGCGACAGCCACATTTGGCAGCTGGATTATGAGCTGAACACGAGTGGCACGGTGGATGCGATTCGGTGGTCGTATGAGCCGTAAGGCAGGGCTTTGCGGCCGCCCTTCCGCTCCCTTCGCGGGGCGGGATGCGTTTGTCTCTTGACTTGCTCCGCCGCAGGGAAAATCGCACCTGCGGAGGCGACGAGAATGCTGTCTCCCAAAAAAAGAAAAGCAGAAGCCGACATGATGCAGGCTTCTGCTTTTTTATGCACGAAACGTTTTCGGAAAATCCGCTTGCGTAATAGCGTTTTTGCGTGCTGCACAGGTTTGGTTGACCGCAAAAAGCGCCGGGGATTCCTGAAAATGCGTCGAAAAGACACTGATTATTCCGGCAAAATCACGAAAACGTGAACGAAACTGTGGAAAAACGATAGATAACAAATCAAATTTGAAAGATGGTGAGAATGAATGGAGCTTTCGTCGGATTCCCCACAAACGGAAATCAACGTGCTATAATGCCATCGAAAGGACGCGCGGAAGGCGAAAGACGCCGGAAAGATGGCGGAGCGCACCGGAGCGTCCCGAAAAAAAGCGTTTGAAGGGAGCAGGAAAAACAATGGGTGATATGCGGATTATGCTGGTGGACGACAACGGCGACCTTCGCCGGGGAATGCGCGACTATCTGGCGCGGCAGGAGGGCATGAAGGTGGTGGCGGAATGCCCGTCCGGTGCGGAGGCGCTCGAAGCGCTGGGCAAGGTGCGCGTGGACGTGATGGTGCTTGATCTTATCATGCCGCAGATGGACGGCTTTGCGCTGATGGAGGAAGTCCGGCGGCAGCAGCTGGCGAATCCACCGCAGATTATCGTCGTATCGGCGCTGGGGCGCGACGATTTCATCATGCGCGCGGTGCAGCTGGGCGCACGGTTCTACATGGTCAAGCCGTTTGACATGGCGTCACTGGCGGCGCGCATCCGGGAAAGCTGCGGGCAGGGCGTTGTGCCGCTGGGAACGGCGCTGAACGCAAGCGCACGCTCGCTGTCCATCGACGAAAAGCTGGCGAGCCTGTTCCTGACCATCGGGATTCCGGCGCACATCAAGGGCTACCAGTTCCTGCGGACGGCGGTGAAAATGGTGGTGGACAATCCGGACATGATCAACCGCATCACGAAGGAGCTGTATCCGAGCATCGGCAAGTGCTACAACACTTCCGCCAGCAAGGTGGAGCGCGCCATTCGCCACGCTATTGAAGTCGCGTGGAGCAGGGGACGCATCGATACGCTCAACAAGGCGTTCGGCTGCCGCGTAGCGACGAAGGAGGATAAGCCGACGAACGGTGAGTTCATTGCCATGCTGGCGGATAAGCTGTCGCTGGAGCAGCGGTCGGCATCGTAATTCCGAATAAATGGTACAGCAAAAGCGCAAAAGCGAGTGCTTTTGCGTTTAAGCTGCGGAAAAACGGGAATTACTCCTGCGGCTTGGCGTTGCGCTTGTTGTCCTTCGTCATCTGCATGACGAGCAGGTTCATCGAGCGCTGCTGGTCATCATCCAGCTGGCGGAAGTTCAGGATGAGGCGGAGTTCTGCATCCGTCAGGTTCGTGGGGATGAGTTCGCCTGCCGCCGGGTCATGACCGACAAGATAGTCGATGGACACGCCGAAGTAGTCCGCAATGCGGGTCAGAACGGCAATGTCCGGCTCGGTATCGCGGTTCTCATACTGGTTGATGGACTGCTGGCTGACCTTAACGAAATCAGCCAGAGCGCGCTGGCTCAGACCTTGAGCGGTACGGAGTGCCTTCAAATTCGCGAGCATAGTAAGGAACAACCTCCTGTTATTTTACGTCAAGTAGTGTGGTCTTTCATTATTATATCATAACACAATTGGTTTGAAAAAGCAATAGCAGAAATAAATGAAGTTATCGCGAAATCACGAAAAATCGAAAGAAATTCAAAGTAGTTACAGCAAGATGCCGTTTTTGCGCCATTGATGCCCACTTTGTGCATTTTTGCGCAACCACTTGACAAATTTCGCCATTCCTGCTATGATGAAAAAAACCATCGTGCGGAGGGGCGGAAGTACATGATTTGGGGAATCGTGACGGCGGGAGCGGCGCTGCTGCTCATTCTGGTCGCCTTGCTGCACGCACAGCGGCGCAGAAATCGGCTGGAGAAGGAAATGGTGGAGCGCGCGCGGACGACCGACCTGTATCGCGCGCTGTATCCCGTGCTGCGGACGGCGAACCGCTGCTGTGTTGACCGCGTGCTGATTCGGCGGGACGAGGTGCGCATTGTGCTTTTTAAGCCGATGAACAGCGTGTACCGCTTCGTATTTGAGGAACGCGGATTCGACCGTGTGAACGACCCGAAGGTGCTGAAGGCGCTCGCACTGGCGATTTCCGCGGACATGGATCACTTGCGCGACAACCGCTGCTATTCATTCAGCGTCCGGCAGGATATTACCGCGCAGGGGGACAAAGTATACTGGTATGAATACAACATTCTACCGTACTACAAGGACACACTGACGAAGGCGTGGTATCATCAGCCGGAAGTCGAGGACGGGATTATTCGCTGATGAAGCAGGATTTCCCCGGAAAACGGCGAATATAAGGAGAAGAAAACGCGGAGCATCCTCCGCAGAGAAAAACAGGAGGCGTATTCTCATGGAGATTTTGTCTGTCTATGATTCGGCTTTCAAGCCCTACGGCCGCGTGGTGGAGGGCTATCCGACGGAAGGGCTCGTCAAGGCGCTCGCGACGACGCCCTGCACCGACGGCGTGGTGTACCTGCCGCGCGTGGAAGTGCTGCACAGCGCGCCGAACGCCGCGAAAATCGGCGAAGGGCTGTACGGCGGTATGCCCTATGAGCTGGGCTACTGCAACGGCCACAACACGAAGCTGAACTGCCTTGAGTTCCACCGGGACAGCGAGTTCAACCTCGGCACGGACGACTTCATTCTGCTGCTGGCGACGCTGTCCGATTTGGAGGACGGTGAGCTGGACACCGCGAAGGTGAAGGCGTTCAAGGTGCCGGCGGGCGTGATGGTGGAAGTGTACGCGACGACGCTGCACTATGCCCCGTGCCATGCGGATGCGAAGAAGGGCTTCCGCGTGATGGTGGCGCTGCCGGATCAGACGAATACGGATTTCCGGCCGGAGGATGGCGCGAATAAGCTGGATAAGACGCTGTGGGCGCGGAATAAGTGGCTGCTGGCGCATCCGGATAGCTCGGAAGCGAAGCAGGGCGCAGCGGTGCTGTTGAAGGGTGAAAATATCGACATCGCGGGTGACATTTAAGGGAAAGTTAAAAAAAGAGGATAAACACGCGGGAAAAGTAGGGAAAAGAGACCAACTGAATCGCGCGAAGGGGTCAAGGGGGAATTCCCCCTTGCGGGGTCAAGGGGCGGAGCTCCCTTGTGGGGTTTGGGGCAACGCCCCAACTGTTCCGCGGGTGACCAGTATGCCAAACGCGCTCAACAAAGGCGCAGGCAGCGAAGCGTCCCTGCCAGTAACTTTGCGCTCCCGCAGGAGCGCCCCCAAGCTGCTCTTTTCAACATCTATGCTGTGTCGCGCCAAATGGGCGCGACCGACCACCCGCGCTGCCCACGTTCCTCCGATAATCACCATCCCATGCTCGCAGATTTCCAAATGCTGAATTTTTGAGGAAACCCCTTGCTTTTTGCCGCAGAGTATGATATACTGTCAAGGCTTGATGTGTGCATACTCCAACAAGGAGGTGGATTTCCATGGGTAAGTTTTGCGAGATCTGCGAAAAGGGTACGCTGAACGGCAACAACGTCAGCCACTCCAACCGTAAGACCCACCGTACCTGGGCGCCCAACGTGCAGAGTGTCCGCGTGGTGGTCAACGGTTCTGCGAAGCGTATGAACGTTTGCACCCGCTGCCTGCGCAGCGGCAATGTGATGCGTGCGCTCCCCAAGACCCACGAGGAAGCGTAATCGTCCGCAAGGGTGATTCCGTCACTTCTCAAGTAGAGTTTGCATCAATTTCCTCCGTCTGTTGTGCGACAGGCGGGGGATTTTTTGCATGGGGAAAATCCTCCTTGGGGCAAAAGGCAATGATGTTTGCGGCTTTGTGGGTTTAAGCAAGTTGATTTTTGTGTTGCAGAGGGTTTCGCCTCTGCGGAGGCGACCAGAGGGCAGTGAGAACAGACGAAGTCTGCGGTCGCCCCCTTGACCCCTTCGCAGCGCACACTACCATAGTTGACTTTTTTCGCGGATGGGGGATTCCGCTCCTGCGGGAGCGGGAGTTTGTGCGCAGGGACGCTTCGCTGCCTGCAACCAAGGTGCCATGCTTGACTTTTCTCTTTGAGTAGGTTTAACGGTGTAACAGTTGGGGCGTTGCCCCAAGCCCCAGCAGGGACGCTGTCCCTGCACCCTGCAAGGGGCAATTGCCCCTTGACCCCTCCGCGCGATTGAGTTGGTCGCTTTTCCCTGCATTGCCCGCGTGTTTATCCTTTTTTTCTTTTCCCCTATCCCCCTCCCTGTTCGCCTTTACAAGCGAACAGAAATCTGCTATCATGAGGGGGAAATGCAATCCTTGTCGGGAGGTGCTTCCTATGAATGTTGACCAGCTGGCGGAATCCCTCCGCAGTGACCCTATGTTTATGCAAAATGTTGTCCGCTGGGATGTCCTTCCGGCGCGTCCGGCGGTGTATGAGCCGTTCCCGGATTCTCTTGATCCGCGGCTGCTTCCTGTGCTGGAAAAACGCGGGGTGCATCAGCTGTATCGCCATCAGACGCACGCAATCCGCGAGGTGCTGGCGGGGCGGGATGTTGTGGTTGTCACGCCGACGGCCTCCGGCAAAACGATGTGCTATAACCTGCCGGTGCTGTCTGCCATTTTGCAGAACGATGATGCACGGGCATTGTACCTCTTTCCGACGAAAGCGCTGTCTGCTGATCAGGTCAGCGAGCTGTATGAGCTGATTGAGGCGATGGGCGTTGATATCAAGACGTATACCTATGACGGCGATACGCCCGGCGCGGCGCGAAAGGCGGTTCGGCAGGCGGGGCATATCGTCGTGACGAACCCGGATATGCTGCACAGCGGGATTCTGCCGCACCATACGAAATGGGTCAAGCTGTTTGAAAACCTGCGGTATATCGTGATTGATGAAATTCATACCTATCGCGGCGTGTTTGGGTCGAATCTGGCGAACGTGCTGCGGCGGCTGCTGCGCCTGTGCGATTTCTACGGCAGTCATCCGCAGTTCATCCTGTGCAGCGCGACGATTGCGAACCCGAAGGAACTGGCGGAAACGCTGACGGGGCGCGAGGTCAGCCTGGTGGATGATAACGGCGCGCCGATGGGCGTGCGGCACTTCGTGTTCTACAATCCGCCGGTGGTCAATCGGCAGCTGGGCATCCGCAAGGGCGTTTTGCAGGAGACGCGGCGGATTGCGGGGCTGCTGCTGCAGAATGGGATTCAGGCGATTACGTTCGCGCGGTCGCGGCTGGCGGTTGAGGTGCTGACGAAGTACCTGAAGGACATGGTGCGCGACCCGCTGGGGAACGCCGGACGGGTGCGCGGCTATCGCGGCGGGTATCTGCCGACAGAGCGGCGAGAGATTGAACGCGGACTTCGCGCGGGACGGGTGGACGCGGTGGTGTCCACGAACGCGCTGGAGCTGGGTATCGACATCGGCGCGCTGGATGCGTGCGTGCTGTGCGGCTATCCGGGAACAATCGCGAGTGCATGGCAGCAGGCGGGGCGAGCTGGGCGGCGCAAGGGAACGTCCATCGTGTTCTATGTCGCGTCCTCGGCGGCGCTTGACCAGTACATCGTGTCCCACCCGGATTATCTGATGAAGCGCTCGCCGGAGAACGCGCTGCTGAATCCGGATAATTTGTATATTCTGCTCAACCACTTTAAGTGCGCGGCGTTTGAGCTGCCGTTTGAGGACGGCGAGGGCTTGGGGAATGCGCCCGGAGCGCCGGAGCTGCTGGAATACCTTGATGAGGCGGGGATTCTGCGGCACGTCGGCGGGCGGTATCACTGGTCGGCGGAGGATTTCCCGGCAAGCGAGATTTCCCTGCGGTCGGCGCGGGCGGAGGAGAATTTCGTCATCATCGACACGACCGATCCGGCGAACCACCGCGTCATCGGCGAAATGGACCGCTACACCGTGCCGATGCTGCTGCACGAAAACGCGATTTACATGCACGAGGCGCAGCAGTATCAGGTGGAAAAGCTGGATTTCGATGCCTGCAAAGCGTTCATCCGCCGCGTGGACGTGGGGTACTACACCGACGCGAACTTGAACGTGACGCTCTCCCTGCTGGACAAGGAAAAAGAGGAAGAGCAGGACGGCGGGCTGACGGCGCTGGGCGAAATCCGCGTATCGACCTTGGTGACGATGTTCAAGAAGATTAGGCTCGATACGCACGAAACCCTGGGGTTCGGGCATGTGCGGCTGCCGGAGACGGAAATGCACACAACCGCCATGTGGTGGACGCTGCCGGATACGCTGGCGGCACGGTTCGAGAGCGACACGCTGAAAAACGGCATGATGGGCGTGGCGAATCTGCTGCGGATTGTTGCGCCGCTGTCGCTGATGTGTGCGCCGCAGGACATTGCAATCGTCTATCAGGTGAAAAGCCTGCTGACAGACAAGCCGACGCTGCTGCTGTACGACAACATCCCCGGCGGCATCGGGCTGGCGCAGAAGGCGTATGCCATGCGAAAGCTCCTGCTGGAGCAGGCGCTGCAAGTTGTGCGGGACTGCGCGTGCCGTCAGGGCTGTCCGGGGTGCGTCGGGCCGGTGGGTGAAATCGGCGAGGACGGCAAAGCGACCGCCATCGCCCTCTTGGAGGCGCTGACGGAATGAATCTGCGAGACAAACTCAAAGCGATTGAAAAGCCGAAATCACCCCCGAAAGCGCCGGAAAAGCAGTTCACGGACTGCTACCACGGGCGGGAAATGCGCGAGTTATCCGAATTTCCCGGCGCGTTTGACCTTGACCTGTCTGCCCTTCGCCTGATGACGCAGGAAGAATTGCCGGACGACCTCGACCCGCGGAACATCCTCTATCTGGACACCGAAACCACCGGGTTTATGGGCGCGGGGACTGTCGCGTTCGAGGTCGGCATGGGCTGCCTGACGGATTCGGGATTCCAGATTCATCAGCTGGTGATGCGCGATTATCCGGAGGAAAAGTTTCTGCTGCAATCCATTGCGGATACGCTGATGGGCTACGACGCGATCTGCACCTTCAACGGACGGACATTCGACGTGCCGCTGCTGCGCGATCGCTTCCTGATGAACCGCATGGATGATTCGTGCCTTGACAAGCCGCACATTGACCTGTTGCACATGGCGCGGCGGGTTTTCAAACTGCGCCTGCAGCGGTGCAATCTGGGCAAGCTGGAAGAAGCGGTGCTGGGCATTCCACGCTTCGATGATTTGCCGGGCGCGCAGGTGCCGCAGCGCTTCTTCGACTACCTCAAGACGGGAAATTTTGACCTGCTGACGGACGTGCTGGAACACAATGCGCAGGACGTGGCGAGCCTCTGCGTGCTGCTGACGGCGATGGTGGAAATGTACCGCGCACCGGAAAACGTGCGGCACGACGAGGATGTGTTCTCAATGGGCGTGGCGCTGGAACGCTTTCAGCATGTGCCGGAAGCGCGGAAGTGCTATCAGCTGACGAGCGGCAATCTTCATGCGCAGGGGCAGGAGCGTCTTGCGCAGAGCTACCGCCGGGGCGGCGAGCGAGACGAGGCGGTAAAGGTCTGGCTGGGAATGATTGCGCGGCACGAGGGCGGAACGAAGCCCTACATCGAGCTGGCGAAGCACTACGAGCATTACGAGCGGGACTACGAGTCCGCGCTGGACATGACGCGGCGGGCGATGGCGCTGTCCGCCGAGCCGTCATTATTCGATCCGCCCTCTGTACAAGAGGAGCAAAATGCGCTACAATATCGGTATGACCGCCTGAAAAAGAAGGCAGCCAAAAACCGCTGAAGGAGAAACGACAATGGGATTCATGGCGACCATCAAGGCGCAGCAGGCCATGCGCGCGCACGGAAAAGGCGATCTGGAACAGGCAAAGAAGCTCTATGAGGAAGCTATTGACAAGGGGCTGATGTCCGCGCGCCCGATGCTGGGCTATGCGATTCTGCTGATTCGCGAGGGCAGCTACGACAAGGCGATGCCCCTGCTCATCAAGGCGCAGAAGTGCCCTGACCTCACGCCAGACCAGAAGAGTCAGCTTTTTGTGGATTATGCGGCGTGCTTGATGAAGAAGGGCGAGCTGGACAAGGCGATTCACCTGCTGGAAAAGCAGCACAACCGCGCGCCGATTGGCCTGACCTATCAGACGCTGGGATATATGTACGTCGAGAAGTATTCGGGCGCAAAGCCGGTTGCGGAAGCTGTACCGGAGAAAGCCGCCGAAGCGCTGGAAATGCCCGACACGGAAGCATCCACCGAAGCAGCGGAAGAGCCGCCGAAGGTCAAAACGCAGGAGGACATTGACCGCGAATGGCAGGAGGGCATCGACAAAATGTTCGCCTTCATTCAGGAGTCGGTGGACTATGACGACGAAGACCCGGTGTGCCTGGACAACTTGGGTCAGGCGTATTACCGCGTGACGGGCGAGAAGGACAAGGCAAAGGAATGGTTCGAGAAGGCGCACGCGGAGAAGGATTCGCAGATTGACACGCTGTGGTTCCTGTCGCGCTATGATTTGGAAGCGGGCGACAAGGCAGCGGCGATTGCGAAGCTGGAAAAGGCGCTGGACGGGCGCTTCTCCCCGCTGAATTTCTGCACGAAGGATATGGTGCGGGAAGAAGTGGAGAGACTGAAAAAGTAAAGCAAAATCCCTGCATAAACACGCGAGAACATTATGCAGATGTCGCCAACTGAATCGCGCGAAAGGGTCAAGGGAGGAACTCCCTTGCAGAGGCAGAGCCTCTGGGGGCATATGATGTCAGCGGAGGGGGTGTATATCCTCTCCGCCAAGACCTGTTTTGGAGGAATCACCATGGAAAAGGAAACGCTGATTGTCGTGGGGCTGGGAAATCCGGGCACGCAGTACGCCCATACCCGCCATAACGCGGGGTTCGATACGCTGGAAATGCTCTGCCGCAAGTGGGGCGTGACACTGAACAAGAGCAAGTGCAAGGGGCTGCTGACCGAAACGAATGTGGACGGCAAGCGTGTCGTTCTCTGCGCCCCGCAGACGTTCATGAACCTGTCCGGCGAGTGCGTCAGCGAACTGCTCAATTGGTATAAAGTGCCGCTGGAAAATCTGCTTATCATTTATGATGACATTGATTTGCCCGCCAGCCGCCTGCGCGTCCGCAAATCCGGCAGTGCCGGGACGCATAACGGAATGCGCTCCATCATCGCCCATACGCCGGGGCAGAATTTCCCGCGCGTGCGGGTCGGCGTGGGCGCAAAGCCCGATGGCTGGGACTTGGCGGACTGGGTATTGAGCAAGTACACCATCCGCGAAGAGCAAATCGCCATGCAGCAGGCATTCGAGCGCGCGGCGGACTGCGTGGAGGACTGGGTCAAAAACGGTATTGACCATGCCATGCAGGAATACAATAAGACCGTGTAAGCACAGGCGTATTTTTCGTACCACGACTCATCCCAAGGAGCGCATATGAATCAGGCATTATTATCCGGCATTGCGTCGAAAGCGTATGACAAGCTGCTGAGAGCAGCGGAAAGCAAACAGCCCATCGCCGTGACGGGGCTGCCGGACACAATGGCGGCGTATATCGCGTCAAAACTCTGCGCCGATACGGGCAAAAAGGTGCTGCTGATTTCCGGCAACGACCTCAAGGCGGCGCACGACGCCGAGGACGGCCAGCAGCTGCTGGAAACGGGTGTGGCGTGTCTGCCGGGCGGCGAAATTGACCTTACGCGCGGCGCGTCGAGCCACGAAAGCGCGTGGCGGCGGCTGGAAGCGCTGGCAAGGGCGCAGGAGGGGGATATCCGCCTGCTCTGCACGAGTATGGACGCCGCCTTGCAGCGCATGGGCAGCGCCGACCGCTTCCGCGAAGAGACGATTCGCCTTGCTCCCGGCGACCGAATCGACCTGAATGACCTCATCCGCCGCCTGACCGCCATGGGCTACGAGCGCGTCAGCATGGTGGAGGGCAAGGGGCAGTGCGCCCTGCGCGGCGGCATCATCGACGTGTATCCGCCGGCGTGCAGCCAGAGTTTGCGCATTGAGTTTTTCGACGACGAGGTGGACTCCATCCGCGAATTCGACTGCATCAGCCAGCGCAGCCTCGATTCGGTGGAGAAATGCACGCTCACGCCCGCGACGGAGGTATTGCTTCCAACGGCGGAGGCGGAAAAGGCAGCGCGGCGGATGCGGGACGCCATCGAGCGGCAGGGGGGCGACCTGACGCCCGCGAGCTCGACGCTCTTTTCGGATTTGCCGCCGCTGCCGGAGGATGACGCGGACGCGCCGGACTTTTTCGATAAGAACATCACCCCGAAGATTCGCGAAAAGCAGCAGACTGCCGCGCGCAAGGCGGAACTCGAACGCCGCCGCGCCCAACTGATGGCGGACGCGGACATGCTGGCGGAAGGGCTGCCGTTCAAGCGCATTCGGGCGTGGCTGACCGTGCTGACGGACGATACTTATACGGTGCTGGACTGGTTTGAGCCGGACATTGTGGTGCTGAGCGACCCGAATCTGCTCAGGAAGCGCGCGGAGGAACGCCGGGCGGGCTTCGCGGAGGATCTCGAAGGCGCGATGAGCCGCGACGAAGCAGTCAAGGAGCAGGAAACCCTGCTGATGGACTGGGACGAGCTGCTGCGGCATGTGCAGGGGTATGCGACGGTCGCGGTGACGGAGTTTCTGGAAGGCATGGCAGGCGTGGCGGTCAAGGATGCCGCTGATCTTGGCGTGCAGCGCGTGGCAGGGTATTCGTCGCAGATTCGCCCGCTGGCGGAGGACTGCGACGGCTGGCTGCGCGAGGGCTACCGCGTGGCGGTACTGTGCGGCGGCGTGGCGCGCGGTCAGCGTCTGGCGGCGGCGCTGGAAGAACACGATGTCGCCGCGTCGTTCGCGGAGAAAATCGACAAGTTGCCGGAGGAATGTGTGCAGGTGCTGCCAGGCACGCTGACGCACGGCTTCATCTGGGAAGAAGCGCGCCTGATTGTCGTCAGCGACACGGACGTGTACGGTACGGGCTACCGCAAGGCGAAGAAGCGGCAGGCGGCGGGCGAGAAGATTGCCGCGTTCACTGACCTGAAGCCCGGCGACTTTGTGGTGCATGAGGAACACGGCGTCGGCATTTATCTTGGCACGGCGCAGATGAAAAACGGCGGCACGCGCCGGGATTATCTGCAAATCCAATATCAGGGGAGCGACAAGCTCTATGTGCCGATTGAGGCGCTCAGCCGTGTGCAGCGCTACATTGGCAATCCGGCGAATCCCCCGAAGCTGAACAAGCTCGGCGGCGGCGACTGGCAGAAGCAGAAGGCGAAGGTCAAAGAGGGCCTGAAGAAGATGGCGTTTGACCTTGTGAAGCTCTACGCGCGGCGGTCGCAGGAGACGGGCTTTGCGTTCAGCGCGGATACGCCGTGGCAGCGCGAATTTGAGGACATGTTCCCCTACGAGCTGACCCCGGATCAAGAGCAGAGCGTGAAGGAAATTACGGCGGACATGGAATCGCCGCGCAACATGGACAGGCTGCTGTGCGGCGACGTGGGCTACGGCAAGACGGAGGTCAGCCTGCGTGCAGCGTTCAAGGCGCTGATGGACTCCAAGCAGGTTGCGATTCTGGCGCCGACGACGATTCTGGCGCAGCAGCACTACAACACGGTCTTGAAGCGCTTCAAGGGCTTCCCGGTCAAGGTGGACGTGCTGAGCCGCTTCCGCACGGCGAAGGAAACCAAGGACGTACTGCGCCGCGTGAAGGAGGGCGAAATCGACATCCTTGTCGGTACGCACCGCATTCTGGGCAAAGACGTGCAGTTCAAGAACCTCGGTCTGCTGATTGTGGACGAGGAGCAGCGATTTGGCGTGCAGCATAAGGAAATCATCAAGAACATGAAGCATCAGGTGGATGTGCTGACGCTCTCCGCCACGCCGATTCCGCGCACGCTGCACATGTCGATGGTCGGCATCCGCGATATGTCCGTGCTGGAAACGCCGCCGGAGGAGCGACTGCCGGTGCAGACGCGCGTGATCGACTACAACGACGGCGTGATTCGCGACGCGATTCTGCGCGAGGTGTCACGCGGGGGGCAGGTGTACTTCCTCTATAACTCTGTGCAGACCATCGGCGCGTTCTATGAACGCTTGAAGCAGCTTGTGCCGGAAGCGCGCATCGGCGTGGCGCACGGGCAGATGCGCGAACACGGCTTGGAGGACGTGATGATGGACTTCTACGGCGGCAGCTACGACGTGCTGCTCTGCACGACCATCATCGAAAGCGGCTTGGACGTGCCGACGGCGAACACACTGATTGTCTTTGACGCGGACCGTTTCGGGCTGAGCCAGCTTTATCAGCTGCGCGGGCGCGTCGGGCGGAGCAACCGGCAGGCGTATGCGTACTTCACCATCCGCCCGGAGCGGAGTCTGTCCGAGACGGCGGAGAAGCGGCTGGAAGCCATCCGCGAGTTCACCGAGTTCGGCGCGGGCTTCCGTATCGCCATGCGCGACCTTGAAATCCGCGGTGCGGGCAATATTCTGGGGCCGGAACAGCACGGGCATCTGGCGACCGTCGGCTACGACATGTACTGCAAGCTGATGGAGGAAACGCTTCAGGAGGCGCGCGCGGAGCAGGAGGGTCTGCCGCCCGCAAAGCCGCACCTCGAAACGCGCGTGGACATCAAGGTGGATGCGTATCTGCCGGACGACTATGTACACGACGACCGGCAGCGGATGGAGATGTACAAGCGGATTGCGAGCCTAACGACGCAGGCAGACCGCGAGGACATCACCGACGAGCTGCTTGACCGCTTCGGCGAAGTGCCGCCGGTGGTGGAGACGCTGCTGGACGTTGCGCAGGTGCGCGTGCTGGCGAATCAGCTTGGTGTGTCGCTGGTGACCTACAAGCGCGGCGGCTTCCTCGTGATGAAGCTGAACGCGGAGTACATGCCCGATCAGGCGGCGTTTATCCCCGCGATGGCGATGACGGACAAGCGCCTGATGCCCTCGACCACCGCGCCGGATGTGCTGCTGCTGGTTGACCCGACGCTTGGCGAATACGCGATGCTGTCCGAAGCGGTGAAGGTGCTGGGAAAGCTCAATGAGAATATCGAGACGATGCTGAAAAAGCAGAAGAAGGGAGAAAAACATGAAAACACTTGATAAGCTGATGATGACGATTGTGGGCTTGCTGTGCTTCTGCGTCTCTGCGGCGGCTCTGATTTTCATGGATTTCAGCACGGAACACGGCGTGGTCTATGCAGACGCGCTGTATTGCATTCCCGTCTGCGTGCTGCTGCTTGCCTTTGCCGTGCTGACGATACTGAAATTCCGCACGGGCTATGACGGTAATCTGAAACTTGCAGGAATTGTTTGGGATGTGTTGTTCGCGCTTGCCTTTCTGCCGATTCTGGGCGTTCCCGCGATTGCGCAGGCAAGCGGCGCCTATGGATTGCTCTGCAAGGTACTGTTCGTGCTGGTGCTGCTGATGCCGAAAGTTTGGATTCTGCTGCCGAAACGGGGCGAATGAGCGCATCAGTCGCGCTGCGTGCGAATCTCCCTGCAACATAAATAACCAAGAAACATGGGCGTGCGCTGCGAAGGGGTCAAGGGGGCGACCGCAAAGCCCCCTTGTCGCCTCCGCCGAGGCGAAACCCTCTGCAACAATAAAATTTAAGGTAACACCGCTGCAAAAGAGAAATCAACACAGAAAACCCAAAAGGAAAGTGATGAGCAATGCCGCAGGAAACCTTCCTGACCGCCGCGAATCCCCCCGCGCCGCTGGCGGAGCGCCTTCGTCCGCAGAACCTCGATGAGTTTGCCGGACAGGAGCACTTGATCGGCAAGGGCAAAGTCCTGCGCCGCATGATTGAGGGCGATTTGGTGTCCTCCATGATTTTCTGGGGGCCGCCGGGCGTGGGCAAAACCACACTCGCGCAGATTATCGCCCATCAAACGAAGAGCCATTTCATCAACTTCTCCGCCGTTACCAGCGGCATCAAGGAAATCCGGCAGGTGATGGAGCAGGCGGAAAGCGACCGGCATTTTGGCATCCGCACGATTGTGTTCGTGGACGAAATCCACCGCTTCAATAAGGCGCAGCAGGACGCTTTCCTGCCCTACGTCGAGAAGGGGAGCATCATCCTCATCGGCGCGACGACCGAAAACCCGTCCTTTGAGGTCAACAGCGCCTTGCTGTCGCGCTGCCGCGTGTTCGTGCTGCACGCGCTGACGGAGGAGAATGTGCTGGGGCTGCTCCACCGCGCTTTGCAGGACGAACGCGGCTTCGGCGGGCAGAAAATCGACATGGCGGAGGATTTGCTGCGCGCGATTGCCGTCTTTTCCAACGGCGACGCGCGCACCGCCCTATCGACGCTCGAAATGGTCATCCTCAATGCCGACTTGGACGAAAACGGTCTTGCGCATGTGACGCCGGAGACGGTCGCGCAGTGTACGTCGCGGCGGTCGCTGCTCTACGATAAGAAGGGCGATGGGCACTATGACCTCATCAGCGCGCTGCACAAGTCCATGCGCAATTCCGACCCGGACGCGGCGGTCTATTGGCTGGCACGGATGCTGGAAGGCGGCGAAGACCCGCTGTATATCGCGCGGCGCGTTGTTCGGTTCGCGAGCGAGGACATTGGCCTGGCAGATTCGCGCGCGCTGGAAACGGCGGTCGCGGCGTATCAGGCGTGTCACTTTCTGGGGATGCCGGAATGCACGGTGCATCTGACGCAGGCGGTGGTGTACATGGCGATGGCGCCGAAATCGAACGCGCTGTATGTGGCGTATGAGACGGCGAAAAAGGATGCGCAGGAGCAAATCGCAGAGCCTGTGCCGCTGCAAATCCGGAATGCGGAAACCAGCTTGATGAAGAAACTCGGCTATGGCAAGGGCTATGTGTACGCGCATGACACGCAGGAGAAGCTGTCCGCGATGACATGCCTGCCGGATTCGCTGCAGGGGAAACGCTACTATCAGCCGACGGAGCAGGGGAACGAGGGGCGGTATAAGCAGCGGCTGGAAGAGATTTTGAGGTGGAAAGAGGAGCATAGGGGGAAGTAAGCGGAAAATCCCCCCCAAAAAAAACAAAAAGAGCCTTGCAGGAGCATCACACGCTGCAAGGCTCTTTTGTATGGAGCGACTGGAAGCACACACCCAATCACAGTTTCTTTTTTGAGGAGAATTATCTCTTCTGTTCGGGATTCTTCCACAAATCCGTGTTTCAGAAAAAGGCTGACAGCCGGGTTGTCGATGGCAATATCATCATACAGAACGGAAACGCCGTTGCTTTTCGCCGCGGAACACAGCAAATCCAATGCTTCGCCGCCATAGCCTCTTCTTCTGTATTTCGCATAAATCATGACGTTGGCTATTTCCTGCTGCATATCGGCATCATAGTGATAGGCAATTTCGCCAACAAACTGACCATCTTCGTTTTTGAGATACCTGTAATACCGCTTGCCATCAGGGTCAGCAATCCAGCAATCGTACCAGCCACGCCATTTATCTTCCCCAAAGGGAATTGTCCCGCCCCATGCGTGATTGTAAGACATGGTATCTTCATCCGCCAGCATCATTTGCCGAAACCACAAGTCCTCATATTTTGGCTCATACAGCGTCAGCATATTGACCTCCTGATGATGACTGTATTTCCAGATGGAAAGGCAAGAAAAAATCCGAACCCGCTTCCAATTGGAAAGTCAGATTCGGATTCTTCATGTCGTGCCGGAAGTGGGACTTGAACCCACACGACATCGCTGCCAACGGATTTTGAGTTTTCGGGACAATCCCGAACCTGCTATCCTCTATTGGAACTAACTGGACTTTTCGGACACCTTCCGCAAAGCTAAAAACAGCTGAAACACTGATAAAATCGGCATTTCCAGAACAAAAGCCTTAAAAACCGGGCATTTCCCAGCCATCCAAATTCTAACCGCTTTGGAGCGGCTTTTGAACCGTCTGCGGGATGTTGAAGGGATGTGCGCAGGATGCCCACGAACTTAATTATGATTCGAGTGGCGCTGCCACTGCGAAATTAATATCATTGTAGCAGATATTCCCCGCTGTTGGCAATACATTTTGGAGGAATATGCTCAATGAAAAACCGAAAATATTACGAAAATCTTTTCGCAGACTACCCCAGCGTTGTGACGCTTACACAGTTTCGCGGGATGTTAGGCGGGATAGGCGACAGCACCGCTCGGAAGCTGATGAGAGAAAATCGCGTGAAACATTATTACATCCGCATGACTTATCTGATCCCCAAGGATTGGGTGATTGACTATGTTCTAAGCGAACATTATGCGGAGTATAAGGAACAACTGAAGGTCCAGGTTTAGCCCTGCCCTTCTCCATACCGGCATCGAAAGGCACTCAGAAATGGGTGCCTATTTTTATGCCCATACGGGAGGTGAATATAATCTATGAACACGCAAATCATCGCCGTCGCCAACCAGAAGGGCGGCGTCGGCAAAACGACTACCTGCGCCAACTTAGGCATCGGGCTGGCCCAGGCTGGAAAGAAAGTGCTGCTGGTGGATGCTGACCCCCAGGCCAGCCTGACCATCAGCCTGGGCAACCCGCAGCCGGACAAGCTGCCCTTCACCCTCTCGGACGCAATGGGCCGCATCCTGATGGACGAGCCAATCAAACCCGGCGAGGGCATCCTGCACCACCCGGAGGGTGTAGACCTAATGCCTGCTGACATTCAGCTGTCCGGCATGGAAGTGTCGCTGGTGAACGCTATGAGCCGGGAGACCATCCTGCGGCAGTATCTGGACACGCTCAAGGGACAGTATTCCCATATCCTGATTGACTGTCAGCCCTCCCTGGGTATGCTCACGGTCAACGCGCTGGCCGCCGCCAACAGGATCATAGTCCCCGTTCAGGCGGAGTATCTGCCCGCCAAGGGCCTGGAGCAGCTGCTGTCCACCATCAGCAAGGTCAAACGGCAGCTGAACCCCAAGCTCCAGATTGACGGCATCCTGCTGACGATGGTGGACAACCGCACCAACTTTGCCAAAGAGATCGCCGCCCTGCTGCGGGAGACCTACGGTAGCAAAATCAAGGTGTTCGGCACCGAGATACCCCACTCGGTCCGGGCCAAGGAGACCAGCGCCGAGGGCAAGAGCATCTATGCTCACGACCCCGGCGGCAAGGTGGCCGAAGCCTATCATAATTTGACGCGGGAGGTGATAAAAATTGAAAAGCAGCGCGAAAAAAGTAGAGCTGGCATCGGTCGATGACCTGTTTTCCACCGAGGAAAGCCGTGCCGACGCCCAGCGGGAGAAGGTTCTGGAAATTCCCTTGTCGGAGCTGCACCCTTTCAAGGACCACCCCTTCAAGGTCAAGGATGACGAGGCCATGATGGAGACCGCAGACAGCATCCGGCAGTACGGCGTGCTGGTCCCGGCCATCGCCCGCCCAGACCCCAACGGCGGCTATGAGCTGGTGGCCGGACACCGGCGGCACCGGGCCAGCGAGCTGGCGGGCAAGGACACCATGCCGGTCATTGTCCGGGACCTGGACGACGACCAGGCCACCATTATTATGGTTGACAGCAATTTGCAGCGAGAAAGCCTGCTTCCCAGTGAGCGGGCTTTTGCTTACAAGATGAAGCTGGAAGCCATGAAACATCAGGGCGAACGGTCAGATTTAACTTCGTCCCAAGTTGGGACGAAGTTACGAGCAGATGAAGTTCTTGCCCAACAAGCGGGTTCCAGCCGCAACCAAGTCCAGCGTTTTATCCGCCTCACCGAGCTGATTCCCGAACTGCTGGACATGGTGGATGAGAAGAAAATCGCCTTCAATCCGGCCTATGAGCTGTCTTTCCTCAAAAAAGAGGAACAGGTGGATTTGCTGGACGCGATGGACAGCGAACAGGCCACGCCATCGCTCTCCCAAGCCCAGCGGCTGAAAAAGTACAGCCAGGAGGACCACCTGACCCTCGACATGATGCGGGTCATTATGGGCGAGGAAAAGAAAAGCGACCTGGACAAGATCACCTTCACCAGCGACACCTTGCGCAAATATTTCCCCCGGAGCTACACGCCCCAGCGGATGCAGGAGACCATCATCAAGTTGCTGGAACAGTGGCAGCGCAAGCGACAGCAACAGCATGAACGCTGAGAGAGGAGTTGCCTATGAGGGATATTTCAGCCCGCGAGCTGAAAGGACACAACATTCTTGCCGTGGAGCGGTTTCGGGACAATACCCGCTGGATGATCGAATTTTCCGTCCTGCGTTCCGGCTCCTATGGCAGCCCCGGCGATGAAATGCGGCTGTTTCTCACCGAGGACGGCTATCAGGCCGCCTTACTCAGCCAGCAGCGCCGGGAAATCAAAATCAAGCGCCATGCCCACGTTGTCGAGGGGCACATCATCGACTTCAAGCCGAAGAAAAAGCGCCGCCACCCGTAACCCCACCGCTTGCCAAGAAAGGAATGAACTATGTGTACCGTTAGAGACATTGAAGAAGCCATCCGCGAACACTGCCAATCCCAGCATGACATGGAAAGCACCGAGATCGACCAGGTGATGCAGCGCCTGCCCTTCGGCACCGCGCAGGACGTTTTTACCCGGCCCCCTGTGCCGAAGCCGCCGTATTCCTGGCGCAGCCGGAACTACCGCACCTGACCGCCGCAGTCTCTTTGAAGATTGCGGCTTTTTTCATGCCATAAATGCCGAGAGGAGTGATGAAATGGCCGTTTTTCGTATTGAACGGACCCGTGATTATACCGTTATGAGCAACCACCACCTGCGCGACAAGGCGCTGTCGCTGAAATCCAAGGGGCTTTTGTCCATGATGCTGTCCTTGCCGGAGGACTGGAACTACACCACCCGCGGCCTCGCCAAAATCTGCAAGGAGGGCGTGGACGCCATCGGCGGGGCGCTGCGGGAGCTGGAAAGCGCCGGGTACATCGTCCGCCACCAGATGCGGGACCGGCAGGGCCGCATCAGCGACACCGAGTATGTCATCTATGAGCAGCCCCAGCCCAAAGCGTCGGATACGCCCCAGCCGGATACGGCTTCACCAGATACGGAAAACCCGTATCTGGCTGACCCGGATACGGAAAAGCCCGCAGAATTAAATATAGAGAAATCAAAGACCCAAAAACAAATAACGGATGTACCAAGTACCGATTCCATTCCCTTCCGGGGATTTGCGGCGGCCAGGCCGCCGGAACGGAAAGGACGGGATGCGATGTCGGTGGAAGAAATGGAGAGTTATCGGGATTTGGTGTTGGAGAACATCGAGTACGACCACCTGTGCCGGGAGTTTTCGACCTACCGGGAGGATCTGGACGAGATCGTGGAGCTGATCGTGGAAACGGTCTGCGCCAGACGCAAGACCACCCGCATTGCCGGGGCGGACTTCCCCCATGAGGTGGTGCGGTCCCGGTTCCTGAAGCTGGACAGCTCCCACATCGAGTTCGTCATGGAGTGCCTGCACAACAACACCACCGAGGTCCGCAACATGAAGCAGTACCTGCTGACCGTGCTGTTCAACGCGCCCACCACCATGAACAATCACTACACGGCCCAGGTCAACCACGATATGCACGCAGGCGGCTGGTAATGGCCGCCTTTTCTGCTGCACCGCCCAAGGAGGCACGATATGAACCAGATGGAAATTTTCAAAAACCCGGAGTTTGGGGCTATCCGCGCCGTAGAGATTGACGGAGAGCCTTGGCTGGTCGGAAAAGATGTGGCGTTAGCGTTAGGGTATAAAAATCCGCAGGAGGCGATCCGCAACCACGTTGACGCAGAGGACAAAGGGGTGAGCGAAATTCTCACCCCTGGCGGGATGCAGAAGCTCCCCATCATCAACGAATCTGGCCTGTATTCCCTGGTGCTGTCCAGCAAACTTCCAAAAGCAAAGCAGTTCCGCCGGTGGGTTACGTCTGAGGTGCTGCCCAGCATCCGCCAGCACGGGGCCTACCTCACCAGGGAAAAACTGTGGGAGGTCGCCACCTCGCCGGAGGCGCTGCTGAAGCTCTGCTCCGACCTGCTGGCCGAGCGCGAGAAGAACGCGGCGCTGCAAGCGGACAACGCCCGGCTGCAAGGCAAGGCCGTCTACTACGACCTGTTTATCGACCTGCGGCACAGCACCAACCTGCGCACCACCGCCAAGGAGTTGGAGGTGCCGGAGCGGCGCTTCGTCCGTTTCCTGCTGGAACGCCGGTACGTTTACCGCGCCCCCTCCGGCTGTGTGCTGCCCTACGCCAAGAGCGCCAACGAGGGGCTGTTCTGTGTGAAGGATTTTTGCCGCAACGGCCACACCGGCTCCTACACGCTGGTAACGCCCAAGGGCAAGCTGCACTTTGCAGAACTGCGGTCGCTGATCCTGGTGACGGTATGACAGGCCGGTATTTGCTGCGGCGGCTGGTGGTCCCGCCTTAGATTCAAGACCACTCACTGCATAACCGACGAAGGGAGGGATGACCTATGCAGGAGGAAGTGGAAAACAGAACCCTGACGCTGATCGTCAGCGGGACAAAGTTCACCGGGCGGCTGTTCAAGGCCGCCATATCCAAGTACATGGCCCACCGCAGGGAGAAGAAGCTGGAAAAGCAGCGCGGCCGGGATTCCCCCGTCACACCCAAGGGCAAACAGACGGTGAAGCAGCTCATCGGGCAGAACCAGGGCGTCTCCAACATCGAGATCAACGACCCGTCCATCAAGGATTTTGAGCGCATCGCCCGCAAGTACGGCGTGGACTATGCGGTGAAAAAGGACCGCAGCGCCTCGCCGCCCAAGTACCTGATCTTCTTCAAAGCCCGTGACGCCGACGCCCTGACGGCGGCATTCTCGGAGTACACCCAGAAGAAGGTCAAGAAGGCCGACCGCAGCGAGCGCCCGTCCGTGCTGGCGAAGCTGGCTCAGTTCAAGGAGCTGCTCAAAAATACCGTGGTGGACCGCAGCCGCCGGAAGGAGCTGGAACGATGAAGCAGCTGAATGTGAAAAAGCTGATGCTGCTGAACCTGCCCTATATCCTGCTGGGCCTGTTTGCCACCAACCTGGGGGAAGCCTGGCGGCTGGCGACCGGCGCGGATGCGTCCGCCAAGATGCTCTCGTTCTTCTCCACGCTGCCGGTGGCGCTGGCAAGCTGGTGGCCCAGCCTGCACCCACTGGATTTGCTGGTGGGGCTTTGCTGCGGCGCTGGCCTGCGGCTGGCGGTGTACCTGAAAGGCAAGAACGCCAAGAAGTACCGCCACAACGTGGAGTATGGTTCGGCCCGTTGGGGCACCCATGACGATATTGCCCCCTACATCGACCCGGTGTTCCAGAATAACGTCATTCTGACCCAAACCGAGCGTCTTACCATGTCCAGCCGCCCCAAGAACCCCAAGTATGCCCGCAACAAGAACGTGCTGGTCATCGGCGGTTCCGGCAGCGGCAAGACCCGCTTCTGGTTGAAGCCCAATCTGATGCAGATGCACAGCTCCTATGTGGTCACGGACCCCAAGGGCACCATCCTGGTGGAGTGCGGCAAAATGCTTCAGCGTGGCGCGCCCAAGCTGGGCAAGGACGGCAAGCCCATGAAGGACAAGCACGGAAAGGTCATTTACGAGCCGTACCAGATCCGGGTGCTGAACACCATCAACTTCAACAAGTCGATGCACTATAACCCCTTCAGCTACATTCACTCCGAAAAGGACATTTTGAAGCTGGTGACAACGCTGATCGCCAACACCAAGGGCGAGGGCAAGGCCGGGGACGATTTCTGGGTCAAAGCGGAGACGCTGCTGTACTGCGCGCTCATCGGCTACATCCACTACGAAGCCCCGGTGGAGGAACAGAATTTCTCCACCCTCATTGAGATGATCAACAGCATGGAGGTCCGGGAGGACGATGAGGAGTTCAAAAACGCCGTGGACCTGATGTTCGATGAGCTGAAAGAGCGGGAACCCAACCACTTTGCGGTGCGGCAATATGCCAAATATAAATTGGCTGCGGGCAAAACCGCTAAGAGCATATTGGTGAGCTGCGGTGCGCGGCTTGCCGTGTTCGATATTGCCGAGCTGCGGGAGGTCACGTCCTACGACGAGTTGGAGCTGGACACCCTGGGCGACCGCCGGACGGCGCTGTTTTTGATTATGAGTGACACGGACGATTCCTTTAATTTCTTAATCTCCATGTGTTACACCCAGCTATTCAACCTCCTCTGTGAAAAGGCCGACGATGTGTACGGCGGGCGGCTGCCGGTCCATGTGCGGTGCCTCATCGACGAGTGCGCCAACATCGGCCAGATCCCCAAGCTGGAAAAGCTGGTCGCCACCATCCGAAGCCGGGAGATTTCCGCCTGCCTGGTCTTGCAGGCACAGAGCCAGCTCAAGGCCATCTACAAGGACAACGCCGACACCATCATCGGAAATATGGATTCTTCCATCTTCCTGGGCGGCAAGGAGCCGACCACGCTCAAAGAGCTGGAGGCCGTGCTGGGCAAGGAGACCATCGACACCTACAACACCGGCGAAAGCCGTGGGCGGGAGACTTCCCACTCGCTCAACTATCAAAAATTGGGGAAGGCGCTGATGAGCCAGGATGAGCTGGCCGTCATGGACGGCGGCAAGTGCATCCTCCAGCTGCGCGGGGTGCGGCCTTTCCTGTCGGACAAGTACGACATCACCCAGCACCCCAACTACAAGTACACCGCTGACGCCGACCCGAAGAACGCCTTTGACATCGAAGGCTATCTCAAGGCCCGGCTGAAGCTCAAACCCAACCAGGTCTGCGACGTGTATGAGATCGACGCCGCAGCTGGCGAATGATGTTCCGCTTTAGAAGGGAGTGATCGTATCTATCCGCCACAACCGCCCCGCTGGGGCCATCGGCGTACAAAGCGGACGATCTCTATCAAAAATAATGAAAAAAGGAGGAAGGCCGGAGTCAGCCAGCCCGGATACCGGGCGGCGGATTGTCCGGCTTTTGTATGCCTATGAACCATGACTAAATCAAACTTTTTCAAATGATTCCGGCCAACTTTATTTATGGAATTTTTTAATCAGGCAATCACCGTTCTCCAGACCCTCGTTATCGCCCTCGGTGCCGGTCTCGGCGTGTGGGGCGTCATCAACCTGCTGGAAGGCTATGGCAACGACAACCCCGGTGCGAAAAGCCAGGGCATGAAACAGCTCATGGCCGGTGCGGGCGTCGCCATCGTTGGCATGGTCCTCGTACCGTTGCTGTCCGGCCTGTTCACCGTCTGATCGCACCCCGCTGAAATCCTCGCCCCCTCCCGCGCTCAGCGGGAGGGGCTGAAAGGAGGTTTGACACCGTATGGATTTCTTATTGGATGCCCTTACCAACTGGCTGAAAGAGATGCTGGTGGGCGGCATCATGGGAAACTTATCGGGGATGTTCGACAGCGTGAACCAACAGGTCGCGGACATCGCCACGCAGGTGGGCCAGACCCCGCAGGGGTGGAACGGCAGCATTTTCAGTATGATTCAGAACCTCTCCAACTCCATCATGGTGCCGATTGCAGGCGTGATCCTGGCCATCGTGATGACGCTGGAGCTGATCCAGATGATTACCGACCGCAACAACCTGCATGACGTGGACACCTGGATGATCTTCAAATGGGTGTTCAAATCCGCCGCCGCGATTTTGCTCGTCACCAACACCTGGAACCTCGTCATGGCCGTGTTCGATATGGCCCAAAGCGTGGTGGCCCAGGCGTCCGGCATCATCGGTTCGGACGCTTCCATCGACATCTCCGCTGTTATGACCGATATGGAGTCCCGACTGATGGATATGGACCTGGGGCCGTTGTTCGGCCTGTGGTTCCAGTCGCTCTTTATCGGCATTACCATGTGGGCGCTGTATATCTGCATTTTCATCGTGATTTATGGCCGTATGATCGAAATTTACCTTGTCACGTCGGTGGCCCCCATCCCAATGGCGACCATGATGGGCAAGGAATGGGGCGGCATGGGCCAGAACTACTTGCGCAGCCTGCTGGCCCTGGGCTTCCAGGCGTTTTTGATTATCGTCTGTGTGGCGATCTACGCCGTACTGGTGCAGAACATCGCCACCGAGGAGGACATCATCATGGCGATCTGGAGCTGCGTGGGCTATACCGTGCTGCTGTGCTTCACACTGTTCAAAACCGGCAGTCTCGCGAAAGCAGTGTTTCAGGCGCACTGAGCCAGGAAGGAGGAAACGCAAAATGGCTTATGTACCTGTACCCAAAGACCTGACGAAAGTCAAAACCAAGGTCGCGTTCAACTTAACCAAGAGGCAGCTTGTCTGCTTCGGCTGCGGGGCGCTCATCGGCGTGCCGCTTTTCTTTTTGCTCCGGGGGCCTGCTGGCAACAGCGTGGCGGCCATGTGCATGATGCTCGTCATGCTGCCCTTCTTCATGCTGGCGATGTATGAAAAACACGGCCAGCCCCTGGAAAAGATCATCGGCAACATCCTCAAAGTGGCCGTCATCCGGCCCAAGCAGCGCCTCTACCGCACCAACAACTTCTATGCCGTGTTGGAGCGGCAGGCAAATCTCGACAAGGAGGTGTATGACATTGTTCGCGGCAAAGACAAAGCGGCAGGCCGAACCGGCAGAGCCGCAGACCAAACCCCGGCGTAAGCTGACCCGCGCCGAACGAAAACAGATCGAGGCAGCGATTGCCCGCGCCAACCGCACAGGCAAAAAGGAACAGTCCGCCCAGGACAGCATCCCCTATGAACGGATGTGGCCGGACGGCATCTGCAAGGTGGCGGATGGCCGCTACACCAAGACCATCCAGTTCCAGGACATCAACTACCAGCTGAGCCAGAACGAGGACAAGACCGCCATCTTCGAGGGATGGTGTGATTTTCTCAACTATTTTGACAGCTCCATCCGTTTCCAGCTGTCCTTTTTGAACCTGGCGGCGTCCCAGGAGACCTTCGCCAACAGCATCACCATCCCGGCTCAGGGGGATGACTTTGACCCCATCCGGGTGGAGTACACGCAGATGCTGCAAAATCAGCTGGCGCGGGGCAACAACGGCCTCATCAAGACCAAGTACCTGACCTTTTCCATCGAGGCCGACAGCATCCGCTCCGCCAAGCCCCGTCTGGAGCGCATCGAGACCGATGTGCTGAACAACTTTAAGCGGCTGGGCGTGGCCGCCGAGGTCCTGGACGGCAAAGCCCGGCTGGCCCAGCTCCACGCCATCTTCCACATGGACGAGCAGGCGCCGTTCCAGTTCGAGTGGGACTGGCTGGCCCCCAGCGGCCTTTCCACCAAAGACTTTATCGCCCCGTCCGGCTTCGAGTTCCGTACCGGCAAGCAGTTCCGCATGGGAAAGAAGTACGGGGCTGTCAGCTTCGTGCAGATTCTGGCCCCGGAACTGAATGACCGTATGCTGGCGGACTTTCTCGATATGGAAAGTTCCCTCATCGTCAATCTGCACATCCAGTCGGTGGACCAGGTGAAGGCCATCAAGACGGTGAAGCGCAAGATCACCGACCTGGACCGCAGCAAGATCGAGGAACAGAAAAAGGCCGTCCGCGCCGGGTATGACATGGACATCATCCCCTCTGACCTTGCCACCTACGGGGCCGAGGCCAAGAAGCTGTTGCAGGACCTGCAAAGCCGCAACGAGCGGATGTTCCTGGTGACGTTCCTGGTGCTGAACACGGCGGACAATCCCCGCCAGCTGGGCAACAACATCTTCCAGGCCAGTTCCATCGCGCAAAAGTACAACTGCCAGCTGACCCGGCTGGATTTCCAGCAGGAGGAAGGCTTGATGTCCTCTCTGCCGCTGGGGCTGAACCAGGTGGAAATTCAGCGGGGGCTGACTACCAGCTCCACCGCCATCTTCGTGCCGTTCACGACCCAGGAGCTTTTTCAGAACGGCAAGGAGGCGCTGTACTACGGCATCAACGCCCTGTCCAACAACCTCATCATGGTGGACCGCAAGCTGCTGAAAAACCCCAACGGCCTGATTTTGGGCACACCGGGCAGCGGCAAGTCGTTCAGCGCCAAGCGCGAGATCGCCAACTGCTTCCTGCTGACTTCGGATGATGTCATCATCTGCGACCCGGAGGCCGAGTATGCGCCGCTGGTGGAGCGCCTGCACGGGCAGGTCATCAAAATCTCACCCACCTCCACCAACTATATCAACCCGATGGACCTGAACCTGGACTATTCGGACGATGAAAGCCCGCTGTCGCTGAAATCCGACTTCATCCTGTCGCTGTGCGAGCTGATCGTGGGTGGCAAGGACGGGTTGCAGCCGGTGCAGAAAACCATCATTGACCGCTGTGTGCGGCTGGTCTATCAGGACTACCTCAACGATCCGCGCCCGGAGAATATGCCCATTCTGGAGGACCTGTACGACCTGCTGCGGGTGCAGGATGAGAAAGAGGCCCAGTACATCGCCACGGCGCTGGAAATCTACGTCACCGGCTCCCTCAACGTGTTCAACCACCGCAGCAATGTGGACATCAACAACCGCATCGTCTGTTATGACATCAAGGAGCTGGGCAAGCAGCTGAAAAAGATCGGGATGCTGGTGGTGCAGGACCAGGTGTGGAACCGCGTCACCATCAACCGGGCCGCCCACAAGTCCACCCGCTACTACATCGACGAGATGCACCTGCTCTTGAAAGAGGAACAGACCGCCGCCTACACGGTGGAGATTTGGAAGCGGTTCAGAAAGTGGGGCGGAATCCCGACCGGGATTACGCAGAACGTGAAGGACCTGCTTTCTTCCCGCGAGGTGGAGAACATCTTTGAAAACTCCGACTTCGTGTATATGCTCAACCAGGCGGGCGGTGACCGGCAGATTTTAGCCCGGCAGCTGGGTATTTCCCCGCACCAGCTGTCCTATGTGACCCACTCCGGCGAGGGTGAGGGGCTGCTGTTCTACGGCTCCACCATCTTGCCTTTTGTGGACCACTTCCCCAAGAATACCGAGCTGTATCGCATTATGACTACCAAACCCCAGGAAATGAAGGAGGCTGATGGACGATGAAACCCGAAATTCTGCATAACGACCACATGATGTTTCTGGACCGGGCGCTGGAAACCCAGCGCACCGCGCTGCTGACGGCGATGGCGGACGCCGTTTCCGAGTGCCGCACGGCGGCGGACCAGGCCGCTGAACTGACCGAGACCGGCGAGACCGGCCTGCTGCGGCTGGTGGAGATTTTGTGCGCCGCCAAGGTCCAGCGCGGGCAGGCCGGTGAGACTGTGCTGGAGGGCACCGAGGTCCAGATTCTGGCCGATGTGGTGGCCCAGCTCTACGCCTGTCTGACCGAGTGCCGCTTCGTGGGGCCGATGGGTCTGGCGGCCTATGCGGAGCTGTCCGGCATGATGGCCTCCCTCATGCTGGGGGAATGGTTTGATTAAGGAACCGCGCCTGCGCTTTACGGAGGAAGAACGGGCCGACCCGGCGCTGGAAAAGCCCATCCGCAAGGCGGAGAAGGCCGCCGCCAAAGCGGACAAGGCGCAGGCAAAAATCCCGAAAAAGCAGGTCAAACGGGCCGAGGTGGACCCCAAGACCGGCAAGGTCACGACCAAGCTGGTGCTGGAAGATAAACCCCGGCCGCCCTCCAAACTGTCCCATACGGTGCGGGACGCGCCGGGCAACGCGGTGGCGGGTAAGCTCCATCAGGAGATCCGCAAGACCGAGGACGATAACGTGGGCGTGGAGAGCGCCCACAAGTCCGAGGAAGCCGTAGAGACCGGCGTGCATCTGGTCCGGGAGGGCTACCGCAGCCACAAACTGAAACCTTACCGCAAGGCCGCCCAGGCCGAGCGGAAGCTGGAAAAGGCCAACATCGAGGCGCTGTTCCAGAAATCCGTCTATGAAAACCCTGCGGCAGCCAGTAATCCACTGTCCCGCTGGCAGCAGAAACAGCAGATCAAGAAACAGTACGCCGCCGCCAAACGGGCCGCACAGTCCGGCGGGAGCGCCGCCGGTGCCGCCCAAAAGACCGGCAAGGCGGCCAAGACGGTCAAGGAGAAAGCCCAGCAGGCCGGGGCCTATGTGATGCGCCACAAAAAGGGCTTTGGCATCGTGCTGGCGATTTTCCTGCTGGTCTGCCTGCTGCTCAACACCATGTCCTCCTGTTCCATGATGGCGCAGAGCATCGGTTCGGCGATCTCCGGCACCACCTACCCCTCCGATGACCCGGAGCTGGTGGCGGTGGAGGCCGACTACGCCGCCAAGGAGGCCGCGCTGCAAGCCGAGATCGACAACATCGAGAGCAGCCACCCCGGCTACGACGAGTACCGCTATGACCTGGACATGATCGGCCACGACCCGCATGAGCTGGCGGCCTATCTGTCCGCCGTCTTGCAGGGCTACACGCGGGCAAGCGCCCAGGCGGAGTTGGAACGCATCTTCGCAGCCCAATACCAGCTGACGCTGACCGAGGAAGTGGAGGTGCGCTACCGCACCGAGACCCGGACGGACAGCGAGGGCAACGAGTATGATGTGGAAGTGCCCTATAACTATTACATCTTAAATGTGACCCTCACCAGCAAGCCCATCTCCTCCGTGGCTTCGGAGCTGCTGACGCCTGACCAGCTGGAAATGTACCAGGTGTACCGGCAGACGCTGGGCAACAAGCCCCTGATCTTCGGCGGCGGGTCCGCCGACACCAGCGATTCCGAGAGTTTGGCCGGTGTGGAGTTTGTCAACGGCACCCGGCCTGGCAATCAGGCGGTGGTGGACATCGCCAAAAGCCAGGTAGGCAACGTGGGCGGCCAGCCCTATTGGAGCTGGTACGGCTTTAATTCCCGCGTGGAATGGTGCGCCTGCTTTGTGTCCTGGTGCTACGGCCAGATGGGCCTTTCCGAGCCGCGCTTTGCCGCCTGCCAGTCCCAGGGCATTCCCTGGTTCCAGTCGCATGGACAATGGGGCGGGCGGGATTACGCCAACATCGCCCCCGGCGACGCAATCTTCTTCGATTGGGACCTGGACGGCAGCGCCGACCATGTGGGCATTGTTGTCGGCACCGATGGCAGCCGGGTTTACACCGTGGAGGGCAATTCCGGCGACGCTTGCAAGATCAAGAGTTATTCCTTGACCTACGAGTGCATCAAGGGCTACGGCTTGATGAATTGGTGATTTTTTGCGGAGGTATAAAAACTGAATATTGTATCCTTTGGGGGCGGCACGAACAGTGCCGCTCTTTTAGTTGGGCTTCATCAGCACGGGATTCCCGTTGACCTTATCACCTTTGCGGATACCGGGGCGGAACATCCCCACACCTATCAGTTCCTTGAAACTATGAACGAATGGCTTCGCGCCCACGGTATGCCGCCCATCACGGTGGTGGAAAAGATGGACCGCAACGGCAACCGCCTGACATTGGAAACAGAGTGTCTGCGATCCGGCACGCTTCCCTCCATTGCTTACGGGTTTAAGCGGTGTTCTCAGAAGCACAAGGTCGGGCCGCAGGAAAAGTTCTGTAACCACCACCCGCTGTGCCGCGCTGTGTGGCAGGCCGGGAACCGGGTCACACGGTTTATCGGCTACGATGCCGGGGAGCGGAAACGGTATGAGCATTCCAGAAAATTCAATGAAGCGGACAAAAAATATGAGAACCGCTACCCGCTGATCGAGGATTGGCACTGGACGCGAGACGATTGTATTCGGGCGATCCAGGAGGCGGGTCTGCCTCTGCCCGGCAAATCGTCCTGCTTCTTCTGTCCCAGCATGAAGCGAGAGGAAATCGAAGCCCTGAAACGGCAGCACCCCGACCTGTACCGGCGGGCGCTTGCCATCGAAGAAAACGCGATGCCCCATCTCAAAACCGTCAAAGGTTTGGGGCGCAACTACGCTTGGAAAGAGCGATATGGAATGGAGTGATTTGACTATGGCTAAAAACAAAATCGAGCGCATCGACCAGGAGATCGCCAAAACTCGCGAGAAGATCGCGGAACAGCAGGAAAAGCTGAAAGACCTGGAAGCGCAGAAAACCGAGGCGGAGAACCTGGAGATCGTCCAGATGGTGCGCGCCCTGCGCATGACCCCGGCCCAGCTGTCCGCCATGCTGTCCGGCGGCATGGTGCCCGGCCGGGCGGCGGGTCCCGCTGATTCTGAACAGGAGGAAATGACCCATGAAGAATAAGAAGATTTTCAGAACCTTTGCCGCCCTTTGCACCTGCCTGATGCTGATGGGCGGCTTCTCTGTGCCCGCCTTTGCCCAGGGCGCTGACCCTGCGCCGACGGCTACCCCTGCGGCGGACGCCACCAATGACAGCAACGTGGTGGTGGAGGAAACCGAGGACAGCCCCGCCCTGACCCCGGAGGGCAACGCCGCCCTGGTGGATGATTTCGGCGGCAACAAGCAGCTCATCACCGTCACCACCAAGGCGGGCAACTACTTCTATATCCTCATTGACCGAGCCAACGAGGATAAGGAGACCGCCGTCCACTTCTTGAACCAGGTGGACGAGGCTGACCTGAAGGCGCTGATGGAGGACGGCGAGACGGCGGAGGAAACACCCGCTGTCTGCAACTGCACAGAAAAATGCGCCGCCGGTGCGGTGAATACGGCCTGCCCGGTCTGCGCCGTGAACATGGCAGAGTGTACGGGCCAGGAGCCGGAACCCACGCCCGTCCCGGAAACAGACCCGGAGCCGGAACAGGAACCGGCAGGGTTGAACCCGGCGATGCTGCTTGTGGTGCTGGCTGTGCTGGGCGGCATCGGTGCGATGGTCTACTTCAAATTCATCAAGCAGAAGCCCAAGACCAAGGGCAGCGACAACCTGGATGATTACGACTACGGTGAGGACGATACCGAACAGGAGGATGCGGACCCCTGGGAGACCGAGGAATCCGACGAGCCGGAGGACGCCGACGGGGGCGGCGATGAGGAAAGCGAGAACCCGGCCAAATGACCCGATTCACCGACAGCCCTTATGAATCCATGATGACGCGCAGGCCGGAGGGCGGGAAGGCGGCTTCCCGTCCTCCCTCTTTATCTCCCGGCCACCCCTGCTATGGCTGTGGAACCTACCGCCCCGGCCAGCCCTGCGTGGGCTTCTGCCACAAAGAGCTGACTGCGTGGCTGCGCGAAAGGAGGAAGCAAAAATGAAATTGGTAATTGCCGAAAAGCCCTCGGTGGCAAAATCCCTGGCCGCCGTGCTGGGCGCTGTTACCCGCAAAGACGGCTACCTGGAAGGCGGCGGCTGGCTGGTGAGCTGGTGCCTGGGGCATCTGGCCGGGCTGGCAGACGCCGCCACCTACAACCCCGATTATGCCAAGTGGCGCTATGATGACCTGCCCATTTTGCCGGAGTCCTGGCGCTTCACCATCGCCAAGGATAAGCGGGATCAGTTTGACGTGCTGCGGACCCTGCTGCGGCGGGAGGACGTGACAGAAGTAGTCAACGCCTGCGACGCCGGGCGAGAGGGCGAGCTGATTTTCCGCACCGTTTACTGCCTGGCGGGCTGTCAAAAGCCCATGAAACGGTTGTGGATCAGCAGCATGGAGGATTCCGCCATCCGGGAGGGCTTTGCCAACCTGCGCCCCGGTGCGGACTATGACGGTCTGCATCAGGCGGCCCTCTGCCGGGCCAAGGCCGACTGGCTGGTGGGCATCAACGCCACCCGCCTCTTTTCGGTGCTGTACCACCGCACCCTCAACATTGGCCGCGTCATGTCCCCGACGTTGGCGCTCATCGTCCAGCGGGAGGCCGAGATCGACGCCTTCAAGCCGGTGCCGTTTTATACGGTGGCGCTGGAACTGCCCGGCTTTTCCGCTGCCAGCTCTCGGATGGACAATAAAGGCACTGCCGAGCAACTGCGGCAAGCCAGCGAGGGCGGCATGGCCACGGTCAAACAGGTGGAGCGCAAGGACAAAACCGAGAAGCCGCCCGCCCTCTACGACCTGACAACACTCCAGCGGGACGCCAATCGCTTGCTGGGCTTCACGGCGCAGCAGACATTGGACTACCTGCAAAACCTCTATGAAAAGAAGCTCTGCACCTATCCCCGGACCGACAGCCGCTACCTGACTTCCGACATGGCCGAGGGGCTGCCGGTGCTGGTGAATCTGGTCGCCAACGCCATGCCGTTCCGCAAGGGCATCGCCATCTCCTGCGATGCGGCGTCGGTCATCAACGACAAGAAAGTGACCGACCATCATGCGGTGATCCCCACCCGCAACATCCGGGAGGCGGACCTGTCCGCCCTGCCGGTGGGTGAGCGGGCAATTCTGGAGTTGGTGTCCCTGCGCCTGTTGTGCGCGGTGGCCCCGCCCTATACCTACGCCGAGACCGCTATCACGGTGGAATGCGATGGCGCGGAGTTCACCGCCAAAGGCCGCACGGTGAAGCAGCCCGGCTGGCGGGCGCTGGACGCCGCCTACCGCGCCAGCATGAAAAATGCGGAGCCGGACAACGACAACGAAAGCAAGGCGCTGCCGGAGCTGACCGAAGGCCAAGAGCTGCCGGTCGCCGGTGCTGCCGTCAAGGAGGGTAAGACCACCCCACCCAAGCACTTCACCGAGGACACCCTGCTCTCCGCGATGGAAACTGCCGGGAAAGACGATATGCCGGAGGATGCCGAGCGCAAAGGGCTGGGGACGCCTGCCACCCGTGCCGGGATTTTGGAAAAGCTGGTGTCCACCGGCTTTCTGGAACGCAAAAAGAGTAAGAAAACCGTACAGCTCATGCCCTCCCACGATGCCATTTCCCTGATTATCGTCCTGCCGGAGCAGCTTCAATCCCCGCTGCTGACCGCCGAGTGGGAGTACCGGCTGGGCAAGATCGAGCGCGGCGAGCTGGCCCCGGAGGACTTTATGGCCGAGATCACCGCCATGCTGAAGGAGCTGGTGGGGACCTATCAGGTCATCAAGGGCAGCGAGTACCTGTTCACCCCGCCCCGTGAGGTAGTGGGCAGATGCCCCCGCTGCGGCGGCGAAATTGCAGAAATGCAAAAAGGCTTCTTCTGCCAGGACAAATCTTGCAAATTTGCAATCTGGAAGAACAGCAAGTGGTGGGCCGCGAAGCGTAAACAGCCCACCAAGGCCATCGTGGCGGCGCTTTTGAAGGATGGCCGCGCTCGCGTGACCGGCCTGTATTCCGAGAAAAGCGGCAAGACCTACGACGCCACCGTGGTGCTGGAGGATACCGGCCAGTACGTCAACTTCAAGCTGGACTTTGACCGGCAGAAAGGCGGCGGCAAATGAAACTGAGTTTGTATGAACAGGAAACGATTATCCTCTATAACCAGGCCGAGGCCACCGCCGAGGTCTATTCCCACGACCCGCGCCTGCTGGAAAAGCTGCGGCGGCTGGCGGAGAAATACCCGGACCAGATCGTGAAAAAGGACCGCCAGACCTTCGTGGTGCCCAAACGCTGCGTGTCGGTGCGGGAGCCGTACAGCGCCGAGCGCCGCAAGGCCGCCAGCGAACGGGCCAAGGCTGCCGGGTACAGGCCGCCCATCCCCAAAGCGGGCGGTAAGTGAGCATGGGCGAGAGCGTATTTGAAGTCGTAAAACAGTCCGTCGCCGTTCGGGAAGCGGCTGAAATGTACGGCATCGCGGTGGGGCGCGGCGGCATGGCCTGCTGCCCCTTCCACGATGACCGGCACCCCAGCCTGAAGCTGAACGAGGACTACTTCTACTGCTTTGGCTGCGGGGCCACCGGCGACGTGATCGACTTCACCGCCCGTCTCTATGACCTGTCCCCCAAGGAGGCCGCCGAGAAGCTGGCCCAGGATTTTGGCCTGGCTTACGACAGCAAGGCCCCCATCCGGCGAAACTATGTCCGGCAGAAATCTGAGGTGCAGCTGCGGAAAGAAAATCGGGAACACGCTTGGCGCGTTCTGGCGGACTACTACCACCTGCTCCGAAAATGGGAGGCCGACTATTCCCCCAGGACGCCGGACGAGGACCCACACCCGCGCTTTTTGGAGGCTATTCAGAAAAAAGACTACATGGCTTATCTGCTGGACATCTTTCTCGACAGCAGCACCGAGGAACAGGACCAGTGGATCGCAGAACACACCGCTGAACTTGCGGCCATAGAAAGGAGAGTGAACCTCATGGCTGACAAACCCACCAACCGGGAACGACTGCAACAGATCACGGCGGGCATCGAACAGGGCATTAAAGAGCTGTTCGAGAGCGAAAAGTATATGCGCTACCTGTCCGTGATGTCCCGGTTCCACCGCTACTCCGTCAACAACACCATGCTCATTTATATGCAGAAGCCGGACGCCACGCTGGTGGCCGGATACAACAAGTGGAAAAATCAGTTTGAGCGCCATGTGAAGCGCGGTGAGCATGGCATCACCATCATCGCACCCACGCCGGTCAAGAAAAAGATCGAGGAACAGAAGCTGGACCCGGACACCAAGGCCCCCATCCTGGACGCGGAGGGCAAGGCGGTCATGGAGGAACGGGAGGTTGAAATTCCCATGTTCCGCCCGGTGAAGGTGTTCGATGTGAGCCAGACGGACGGGAAACCGCTGCCGGAGCTGGCGTCCACCCTTTCCGGGAGTGTCCAGAACTACGAGGCTTTCATGGAGGCCCTGCGCCGGTCCGCGCCGGTGCCGCTCTCCGTGGAGCCGATGGCCGCCAACATGGACGGGTATTTTTCGCCGGACCAGCAGCGCATCGCCATCCGGGAGGGCATGAGCGAGGTGCAGACCGTTTCCGCCGCCGTCCATGAGATCGCCCACAGCAAGCTGCACGACCCCAAAAAGTATGAGGCGGAGCCGACCTGGAAAATCGTGATGGTGAGTGGGGGCGGTGTCAAGCACGATTATCGCCTGGACTTCGCCACCGAAGCAGAGGCGGAACAGGCCGCCGCCGAGGATGACTGGCGCTATGTGGACGAAAATCAGTTTGAGTGGCGGCTGGAGGTGGAGGAAGATCTGACGGCGGTGAAACAGGCTGTCAAGAACCGCAACACCGAGGAGGTGGAGGCCGAGAGTATTTCCTATGCGGTCTGCCAGTATTACGGCATCCAGACTGCCGACAACAGCTTCGGCTATATCGCCACCTGGAGCCAGGACAAGACGCTGCCGGAGCTGCGGGCCAGTCTGGAGACCATCAACAAGGCCGCCGGAGAATTGATTGTGGACATTGACCGACACTATAAGGAAATTTGTAAAGAGCGCGGTATTGACCTGACCGCCCAGCCGGAACAGGCGGTGCCGCAGCAGCCCGCAGAAGAAATGCCCGACACACCTTCCCCCAGCACCGAAGCCCAGAAGGCCCTGCTGCTGGTTGATGAAGCCACCTATCTTCATGTTCAGTCCTGCGACACCGGCTGGGACTACACACTCTACGATGCCGCCACCAGGAAGCAGTTGGACGGCGGCCAACTGGATGCGCCGGAGCTGCCCCTGTCCACCGCCGCGCTGAAAATCTGCGAGATGCACGACATGGGCGGCCAGCCCATTCAGTATGCGCCTCTGTCCATGATCGAAACTTTGCAGGAGGCGGCTGTCCAACAGATGCAGGCAGAAGCCCAGGCCGCCGCCCCGGAAACCACCATGCTGCCGGACGCCCCGGAACACTACCTGGACGAATACCCCATGCCGGACCCCGCGCTGACCCAGGACAATCTGGAGAAATGCGGCTATCTGGACGGGGACCTTCTGCCCCTCTCCAAAGAACGGGCCTATGAGCTGATGGCGCAGGACCTGACCGTTTACATGGTTCAGCAGGGCGAGAACCCGGCGATGGCCTTTGATACTGCCGACCTGGACGCTCACGATGGCATTTTTGCCGTCACCCGTGAGGAATGGGAGGATAGTCCCTCCTTTGATGCTCAGGTCAAGGAGCGTATGGACCACCAGCAGGAACGAGAGCAGGCGTTTCTCAACCACAAGGGCGATTGTTATGCCATCTATCAGGTGAAGCACACCGACGAACTGAGGGACATTCGCTACGAGGGGCTGGAATGGATCAAGTCCATCGGGCGGACTGTGCAGCGCGATAACTACGACCTGGTCTATACTGCGCCGCTCACACCCGGCGACCTGAAAGGCAGCGTGCTGGACAATCTCGAATACCGCTTCAACAACGAACACCCTGCCGACTACCGCCACCCGTCTATGAGCGTCAGCGACATCGTTGCCATCAAGCAGGACGGCAAGGTATCCTGTCATTACTGCGACAGTTTTGGCTTTCAGCAGATCCCCGGCTTTCTGCCGGACAATCCGCTGAAAAGTGCGGAGATGACGGTTGAGGACGACTATGGCATGATCGACGGCGTTATCAACAACGGCCCCAAGGAGCCGACGGTGGCTCAGCTGGAACAGCAGGCCCGCAGCGGTCAGCCCATCTCTCTCATGGATTTGGCGGCCGCCGCCCACCGGGAAGATCGGGACAAGAAGAAGTCCGTCATGGAGCAGCTGAAAAGTCAGCCTAAATCCGAACATAAAAAGACAGCGCCCAAAAAGAGCGCGGAAAGGGAAATCTGATATGAATGCTTTGACTTTTGAGGAAACCAATTTGTTGTGTATCTACAACCCCGGCAGCCGCCTGGGGGCCATCGAGGCCCTGACCGAGATGCGCCGTGAGCTTTCGCCGGACGAGACCGAACTGCTGGCCCTGACCGACAGCACCCTCGCCAAGCTCCGGGCGATGACGGACGCCGACTTTGATGCGCTGGAACTGTACCCGGATTTTGACGAGTAACACCCTGTTTTGACCAGCCGGGGCGGCCACCATACCGCCCCATTTTCATATCCGAAGGAAGGGAGGACAGACAACCATGCCAACCAAAGCAGAAATGTACGCGCAGATGGCGGAGAAGGTGGCGGTCCAGCTCACCGGCAGCTGGCAGGAATGGGCGGGCTTTCTCACCAACGCTGCCCGACTCTACAAGTATCCATTCCACGAGCAGCTGATGATCTACGCCCAGCGCCCGGACGCCACTGCCTGCGCCGAATACGACCTGTGGAACAACCGCATGGGCCGGTATGTGCGGCGCGGCTCCAAGGGCATCGCCCTGGTGGACGATTCTGGCGACCGGCCCAGGCTGCGGTATGTGTTTGATATTTCCGATACCGGCACCCGTGAACACTCCCGCACCCCCTGGCTGTGGACGCTGAACGAGGAACACACCGCGCCGGTCATGGCGATGCTGGAACGCAACTACGATGTGAGCGGCGGCGACCTGGCCCAGCAGCTGGCCGATGTGTCCGCCAAGCTGGCGGAGGAATACTGGGCCGACCACCGGCGGGATATTCTCCCTATCGTTGACGGTTCCTTTTTGGAGGAGTACGATGAGTACAACATCGAAGTCCAGTTCAAATCCGCCGCCACAGTCAGCATCACCTACGCCCTGATGTCCCGCTGCGGGCTGGAGCCGGAGCAATATTTCAGCCATGAGGACTTCATGCCGATCTTCGACTTCAACACCCCCGCTGTGATCGGGGCGCTGGGCACGGCGGTCAGCCAGGCAAACCAGCAGGTGCTGCGGCAGATCGGCGTCACCATCCAGAACTATGAGCGCGCCAAAAGCGCGGAAAGGAGTGCCACACATGGAGAACAATCTGACTTACATTCAGAACGGGGATTACCTGATCCCCGACCTGCGCCTGAGCGAGCAGCCGATGAAGCCCCTGGGCAAGTACGGCAGGATGCGCAAAGCGTACCTGAAGCAGCAACGGCCTATCCTGTACAACCAGCTGCTGATGACCGAGAAGCTGTACCCGCATCTTCTGGAAATCGACGAGACGGCGAACCAGCGGCTGGAGCAGATGATGCCCCAACTGGCCGAGGCGGCGGGCGCGACGGAGGCGCTGAAAGCCGCCGACCCGATGCAGTGGGTGGGCCTGATGAACACCTGCAAAGCCCAGGCCGAGGAGATTCTGCTGGCGGAACTTATCAACAGCTGACCTTAAACCTGTTCCTCTCCGAAGCGGAACAGATTCAACAGATCGACGAAGCAGAGAGCGTGAAAACGCCCTCTGCTTTTTCTATGCCCAAACCGGCTGCGCAGGCGGAACCTGTGCGCCGGGCGCTGACCCAGGCGGAGATCGACGCCGCCATCCAGGAATGGAACGGCCATATCGAGAGTAAGCACGCGGTTGTCCGCTACATGAAGGACCACGCCCGCGAAAAAGACACCGCCGCCTGGCTGCGGCAGGAGTACGGCGATGCGCTGCCTGCCTTTCCTGTCACAGCGGATGGTGCGGCGGGCGATGTGCCGTGGCCCAAAGTGCAGCGCCGGATCGCCCAGCTCATCAAGGAAGATCGGTTCTATACCGAAGCGGAGCAGGACCGTTTTGACAACATCGACCCCATCGCCATCCGGGAGGCCCTGGCCGAGCGCGGCATCGTGAACGGCCAGGTGGTGGACCCGGAAAAGCTGGACAATGACCCTTTCATACAGCAGGTGATGCAGGATGTGGAGGCTGTTTCAGCCAAGGAAAAGGCCGAGACGGAGCCGCCTGCGCCGGACTTATCCGGCCAGCCCATCACCCGCGAGGGCGACACCCTCACCATCGGCAGCGGTGAACCCACCCATGAGATGGATATTACCGTATCGGATGAGGAATATGAAGCCATCCGGCAGGCTATCCCGGAGAAAAAGGTCTATGACCCTGCTGCGCCGGTCTATCATGTGGGTGATACGGTTTATCTGGACAATCAGGAATACCAGATCACCGAACTGCGGGAGGATACGGTACAGCTCATTCCTTCCGGCATGGCTTATCCCATCTTCCGGGCCGAGAGCCGGGAGCGGTTCGAGACGCTGCTGCGTGCGGACACCCACAACGAAGCCATCAACGAATTTTTGCCTGTAAACCCCAACACGGCTGACCAGGACCTGCGGGACGTGCTGGTCCACGGCCTGATCGGCGCGCCGGACAAGGCGGAGCTTTCCGAGCTGCTGCACACCGGCAAGCCCAACCGCGAGATCGCCCAGTGGCTGGGCCGGGCCTTCCCAGGCATCGTGGAAACGATGGAGCTGGAGACTGGCGACACCGCCGACTACCGCACCACGTCCGAAGGCATCGAACTGGAAGTGCTGGACGCGGAGGAGAAGCGGCTGGCCATGCTGTATTTTCGCTGGGATGAGGTCGCGCCCCTGCTGCGCGGGCTGTATGCCCGTCAGCTGGACGGCTTTGGGCGGGAGCAGGCCGAACCGGCTATTACCGCTGATACCACTGTCGAAGAACCTATTGAACCCGCCAAGCCCATTGAGGAACCTGCCACCGAGGCCCCGGCGTTCCATTCCGATCCGGTGACCGTCTATCCTGGCGAACAGAACCATCTGCCCTATGACGTAGTGGTGGAACGGCTGCACGTTGACCAGCCGGAACCTACGCCGCCCGAACCAACGCCGGACGTGGAGCCTGGCGAGAAGCCGGAACACCCGGTCGCCATCCCGGTCAACGGCGAGTGGCAGACCTTCCCCAACCAGCGGACTGCCGAGCAGGCGGCCTATCAGGAGTACCGGGACAACCTGCGCCGCAATGCGCAGAATTTTCACATCACCGACGACCATCTGGGCGAGGGCGGCCCCAAGGCCAAGTACCAGGCCAATGTGGCGGCAATCAAGCTGCTGAAATACCTGGAGGAAACCACCGGCCAGGCCACGCCGGAACAACAGGAAGTGCTGTCCCGCTATGTGGGCTGGGGCGGCGTGGCGGATGCCTTCGACCCATCCAAAACTGCCTGGGCCAAGGAGTACGCCGAACTGAAAGAGCTTTTGACCCCGGAGGAATATGAAGCGGCCAGGGCCTCTACCCTCAACGCCCACTACACCAGCCCCACTGTGATCCGCGCCATTTACGACGCAGTAGAACAGATGGGCTTCCGCACCGGCAACATTCTGGAGCCGTCCTGCGGTGTGGGCAATTTCTTCGGGATGCTGCCGGAGAGCATGGCCGGGAGCCGTCTGTACGGCGTGGAGCTGGACAGCATTTCCGGGCACATCGCAAAGCAGCTCTACCCCAAGGCCGACATCACGGTGGCAGGATTTGAAACCACCGACCGGCGGGATTTTTACGACCTTGCCATCGGTAACGTCCCTTTCGGACAGTATCAGGTGAACGACAAAGCCTACAACAAACTGGGTTTCAACATCCACAACTACTTTTTCGCAAAATCGTTGGACCAGGTGCGGCCGGGCGGCGTGGTGGCGTTCGTCACCAGCCGCTATACAATGGACGCCAAGGATTCCACCGTGCGCCGGTATCTGGCCCAGCGGGCCGAGCTGCTGGGAGCCATCCGCCTGCCCAATAACGCCTTCCGCGCCAATGCGGGCACCGATGTGGTGTCCGACATCCTGTTTCTGCAAAAGCGGGACCGTCCGCTGGACATCGCCCCGGACTGGACGCAGACCGGCCGGACCGAAGAAGGCTTCACGGTCAACCAGTATTTTCTCGACCACCCGGAGATGGTGCTGGGGCGACAGGAGCCGGAAAGCACCGCTCACGGCATGGATTACACCGTGAACCCCATCAAGGGGATGGAGCTGGCCGACCAGCTGCACAACGCCGTGCAGCACATCCACGGCACCTACCAGGAGGCCGCGCTGCCGGAGCTGGGCGAGGGCGAGGACATCGACGATTCCCTCCCGGCTGACCCGGATGTAAAAAACTATTCCTACACGGTGGTGGACGGGGCGGTGTACTTTCGGGAAAACAGCCGCATGGTGCGCCCTGACTTAAACGCCACCGCCGAGGCCCGCGTCAAAGGGCTGGTGGGGCTGCGGGACTGTGTGCAGCAGCTCATCGACCTGGAGATGGACGCCGCCGCGCCGGATGCCGACATCCGGGCGCAGATGGCCGAACTGAACCGCCGCTATGACGATTTCTCCGCTAAATATGGCCTTATCAACGACCGGGCAAACCGGCTGGCCTTTGCCGATGACAGCAGCTATTACCTGCTCTGTGCGCTGGAAGTGCTGGACGAGGACGGCAGGCTGGAACGCAAGGCGGATATGTTCACCAAGCGCACTATCAAACCCCATGAGGCCGTCACCACCGTGGACACGGCCAGCGAGGCGCTGGCGGTCTCCATCTCGGAGAAAGCCTGCGTGGACATGGCTTATATGGAACAGCTCACCGGCAAAACCGGCGAGGAACTGGCGGACGAGCTGCGCGGTGTCATCTTCCGTGTACCGGGCCAGACTGAGCCGGACGGAACGCCCCATTATGTGACCGCCGACGAGTACCTGTCCGGCAACGTGCGCCGGAAGCTGCGTCAGGCCCAGCGGGCGGCGGAGCAGGACCCGGACTTTGCGGTCAACGTGGAGGCCCTGACCGCTGCCCAGCCCAAAGATCTGGACGCTTCCGAGATCGAGGTGCGGCTGGGGGCAACGTGGATCGACAAGGAGTACATTCAGCAATTCATGTACGAGACCTTCGACACGCCTTTTTACCTCCAGCGCAGCATTGAAGTCCACTACACCCCCTTTACGGCGGAGTGGCAGATCTCCGGCAAAAATGTCGTGGGGCAAAACAATGTGGCCGCCTACTCGACCTACGGGACCGGCCGCGCAAACGCCTATAAAATCCTTGAAGATTCCCTCAATCTGCGGGACGTGCGTATCTACGACACCGTGGAGGACGCAGACGGCAAGGAGCGCCGGGTGCTGAACGCCAAGGAAACCACCCTGGCCGCCCAAAAACAACAGGCCATCCGGGACGCTTTCCGCGACTGGATTTGGCGTGACCCGGAGCGTCGGCAGGCGCTGGTACGCCAGTACAACGAGGAAATGAACGCCACCCGGCCCCGCGAATATGATGGCAGTCACATTGTTTTTGGCGGCATGAACCCGGCCATCACCCTGCGGGAACACCAGAAAAACGCCATCGCCCATGTGCTGTACGGCGGCAATACCTTGCTGGCCCACGAGGTCGGCGCAGGCAAGACCTTTGAAATGGTGGGGGCCGCGATGGAGGCCAAGCGGCTGGGTCTGTGCCAGAAATCCCTCTTTGTGGTGCCCAACCACCTGACCGAGCAGTGGGCTTCGGAGTTCCTGCGTCTGTACCCGGCCGCCAACATTCTTGTTACGACCAAAAAGGACTTTGAGAAACACAACCGCAAGAAGTTCTGCGCCCGCATCGCCACCGGCGACTATGACGCCATCATCATAGGTCACTCCCAGTTCGAGAAAATCCCCATCAGCAAGGAACGCCAGGAGCGACTGCTGCACGAGCAGATTTGGGAAATCACCGAGGGCATCGCCGAGGTGGAGGCCAGCGGCGGGGAACGGTTCACTGTCAAGCAGCTGGAACGCACGAAAAAGTCTCTGGAGGCGCGGCTGGAAAAGCTGCAAGCGGAGGGCCGCAAGGACGATGTGGTGACCTTTGAACAGCTGGGCGTAGACCGGCTGTTCGTGGACGAGGCCCACAACTACAAAAACCTGTTCTTATATACGAAGATGCGCAACGTGGCGGGCCTCTCCACGACGGACGCGCAGAAATCCTCGGATATGTTCGCCAAGTGCCGCTACATGGACGAGATCACCGGCAGCCGCGGCGTCATCTTTGCCACCGGCACGCCGGTTTCCAACTCCATGACCGAGCTTTACACCATGCAGCGGTATCTCCAATATGACCGGCTGCAAGAGCTGGGCATGGCCCACTTTGACTGCTGGGCGTCCCGGTTTGGCGAAACCGTGACGGCGCTGGAGCTGGCCCCGGAGGGCACCGGCTACCGGGCAAGAACAAGATTCAGCAAGTTTTTCAACCTGCCGGAGCTGATGAACCTCTTTAAGGAGGTCGCGGACATCAAAACCGCCGACCAGCTGCACCTGCCCACGCCCCAGGTGGAGTACCACAACATCGTGGCCCAGCCCACCGAAATCCAGAAAGAGATGGTAAAGACCCTCTCCGAACGGGCGTCCGAAGTACACCGGGGCAGCGTGGACCCATCGGTGGACAATATGCTCAAGATCACATCGGATGGGCGCAAGCTGGGCTTGGATCAGCGGATCATCAACCAGATGCTGCCGGATGAGCCGGGCACCAAGGTCAATCAGTGCGTGAACAACATCATGCAGATCTGGCGGGATGGCGAGGCCGACAAGCTGACCCAGCTGGTGTTCTGCGACATTTCCACGCCCCAAGCCCGGCCCGCCAAAAAGGTGGCCAAGGCGCTGGACAACCCGACCCTCCACGCTTTGGAGGACGCGGTGCCGCTGGATGAGCCGGAACCGGCCTTTACCGTGTATGAGGACATCCGGCAGAAGCTCATCGCCCAGGGCGTACCCGCCGAGCAGATTGCCTTTATCCATGAGGCCAACACCGAGGTGCGCAAAAAGGAGCTGTTCTCCAAGGTCCGCACCGGCCAGGTGCGCGTCCTGCTGGGCAGCACGGCCAAAATGGGCGCGGGCACCAACGTGCAGGACCGCCTGGTGGCGCTGCATGACCTGGACTGCCCGTGGCGGCCCGGCGACCTGGCCCAGCGAAAGGGACGCATCGAGCGCCAGGGCAACCAGAACGAAACCGTCCATGTGTACCGCTATGTCACCGAGGGGACTTTCGACGCCTACCTCTGGCAGACGGTGGAAAACAAACAGAAATTCATCAGCCAGATCATGACCTCCAAATCGCCGGTGCGAAGCTGCGACGATGTGGACGAAACGGCGCTGTCCTTTGCCGAGATCAAGGCGCTGTGCGCCGGGGACCCGCGCATCAAGGAACGCATGGACCTGGATGTGGACGTGGCGCGGTTAAAGCTGATGAAGGCCGACCACCAGAGCAAACAGTACCGCCTGGAGGACCAGCTGCTGAAAACCTTCCCGGAGGAGATCGAGAAAAACAAGGGCTTTATCGCCGGGCTGGAAGCGGATATGAAAACGCTGGCGGAACACCCGCACCCGGAGGACGGCTTTGCCGGGATGGAAGTCCGTGGCGACACCCTCACCGACAAGGAGAACGCCGGTGCGGCGCTGCTGGACGCCTGCAAGGAGGTCAAAGGGGCCGACCCGGTGCCGGTGGGCAGTTACCGGGGCTTCACCATGTCGGTGTCGTTTGACGCTTTCCGGCAGGAGTATATGCTCCTGCTGAAAGGCCAGATGACCCACCGGGCGACGCTTGGCACAGACCCCCGTGGAAATCTCACCCGTATCGACAATGCGCTCAGCCAGATGCCCCAGCGGCTGGAGGCGGTGAAGAACCAGCTGGACAATCTCTACCAACAGCAGGCCGCCGCCAAAGCGGAGGTGGGCAAGCCCTTCCCCCAGGAACAGGAGCTGCGGGATAAATCCGCCCGGCTGGCCGAACTGGACGTACTGCTGAATATGGACGGCCGGGGCCGCCCTGCGCCGGAGGCGGTGCTTGCCAAGAGCAGCCGCCCCTCGGTGCTGGAAGGGCTGAAACGCCCGGTGCCGCCGCGCAATCCCGAAAAGAAACCCAAACACCACGAACAGGAGGTGCGATAAGATGAATACCGATAAAAACACGGCCCTTTATGAAAAGATGGCCGCCGAACAGGACAAGTTCCGGGACTGGCTGAAAAGCCAGCCCCCGGAGGAAATTCTAAAGCATACCTATGAGTACACGGTCCGGGAGGACATTTTGATGGCGATGGAGGAGCTTGACCTGCCCCAAAGCCGGGCCGCCGCGCTGCTGGCATCGCCGTCCCCGCTGGCCGATGTCTACAAGGAGTTTTCTGACCGGGAAATTTCCTACATGGATGTGGTGCGGGACAGCATCGAACAGCGGGCCGAGGCGGCGCTGGACGCCCAGCGGGAACTGCCGCTCTACCGGCACGACGCCGCCTATGCCCGCGAACAGGGCGACCTGGATTTGTACCGGGCGTCCCGCCGCGCCAACATCGCCTGCAAGGAGGTCATCGAGGCGTCCATTTCGGAACATTACCGGGACAACCGGCTGGACAAGGACGCGGTGCCCCAGGTGATCGAGCAGTTCGGCTACACCCGCACTCTCTATGTGCTAGCAAACACCGTGCAGCAGAAAGAGTGGGATGAGCGTTTCAGCCCGGCCAACAAGACGTGGGCCAGGACGGTGGACATCCCGCCCAACCCGGACGGCTTTGGCGGCGAACGCAACCTGGACTTTGTGGTGGACAGCCACTCCGGCCTGGTCGATTTGTTCTTAAGCCAGGCGCGGCAGGACTATCTGCGGCTCCAGCCGCTGACGCCGGAGGAAATCCACGCCGAGGCCGCCCGGCTCTTGCAGGAGCTTCGTGCGCCGGATACGCCCAACAGCCCCCACGGCACCCACTACATGGCCCGCGTTTCGCCGGACTTTCTGGCCCGTGCAGGCACCCAGGCCCACGAGCAGCTGATGAAACTGCTGCCGTTCCGCAGCCTGGCGATCACCGGGTTGGTGGACCGTCCCGGCACCTATGTCACCATCCTTGCCAGCGAGGATCGCAGTAAGGAGCTGCGCCAGTCTCGCCGTTCTGTCCGCCGCCAGCTGAAGCAGGAGCCGCGTTCCGCTGAAAAGAAAGCGCCCGTTCGTAAGAAAAAGGAGCCGGAGCGGTGAGCGCCCCCAAGCGCAAACGGGAGGTGCAGCTGAACTTCCGGGTCTCGCCGGAGGAACTGGCGCTGATCGAGCAGAAGATGGCCCAGCTGGGGACAAAGAACCGGGAAGCCTATCTGCGCAAGATGGCCCTGGACGGCTATGTGGTGCGCCTGGAACTGCCGGAGCTGAAGGAGCTGGTGTCCCTGATGCGCTATTCCAGCAACAACTTGAACCAGCTGGCCCGCCGTGTGCATGAAACCGGGCGCATTTACGACGCCGACCTTGAGGATATATCCCGGCGGCAGGAGGCTTTGTGGGACGGGGTGCATCGGATATTGACACAGCTGGCAAAGCTGTCGTGACAGGGGCATACGCCCCGGCTTTGAGGGAGGCACGGCGCGTGCGTGCGGCTGCGCCGGGCCTCCCTCTTTTTTCTTTGCCCGTATCGTTGCACTTTTGCGGGCCGCAGGCGATAATGGAGTCAGAAACGGAGGTGAAGGCTGATGTTGACATTTAAAAATATCTTGGAGTTGTTTCAAGAGTATCTGCTGCGTGACCCGGAGGAAGAAGTCCTCCCCTGCAAGCGCGGCTATGTCCGATTGACCTGGAACAAGGATTCCCGCTACTGCGTGGACGGCATCCTCTGCCGGAACCCGGAGGAACTGTTTGACCTGCTGCTCACGGATTACCAGGACTTTGAATTGCTCCGCCGGACGAAAGGACGCCGGGAGGTTACAGAGGCCGATGAAAAAGCCGTGGAAGAATTGTGCCAGCCCTACCTGGACTGGCGGAAGGAGGCGCTGAAATGAGAGCTGTACTGTTTATTTTGAAATTGGGGCTGAAAATCCTGGCTGCGCCGGTGGTGCTGGCGCTGATGCTGTTCACCTGGGTATGCTTCGGTCTGCTGTATGTGTCCAGCTTCATCTTCGGCCTGGCCTCCACAGTTGTGGCACTGCTGGGGATTGCGGTGCTTGTGACCTACTCGCCGCAAAATGGCATCATCCTGCTGGTGATCGCCTTCCTGGTCAGCCCGGTGGGCCTGCCGATGGCCGCCGCCTGGCTGGTGGGTAAGGTGCAGGACCTGCGGTTTGCGATCCAGGATGCGGTGTACGGCTGAATAGGAAATGAAGAATTGCCGGGAGTGAAGTCCCGGCAATTTTTAACTTTACTTTCGTGCTAATTTCGCGTATAATATTAGCATGAAAGGAAGGTGAAGAACATGAGCCAATTTCAACAGTTAGACCAGCTGATGGAACGCCAGGACGGGATGCTGCGCACCGGGCAGGCCCTCGCGGCCGGGATCTCAAAACCTGTTTTTTATCAATTCGTGCAGTCTCGTGGGCTGGAACAGGCGGCGCATGGGATTTATCTTTCCAAAGACGCCTGGGTGGACGCCATGTATCTGCTGCATCTTCGCTGTCCGCAGGCAGTTTTTTCCCATGAAACGGCGCTGTTTTTCCACGACCTGACCGACCGGGAGCCGCTGGCCTATTCCATTACGGTCAAGACGGGCTACAACCCCACCCGGCTTAAAAGTGAGGGCGTTCAGGTCTTTACCATCAAGGCGGAGCTGCATGAGGTCGGCCTGACAACCGCGCAGACCCCCTTCGGTCACGATGTGCCGGTCTATGATATGGAACGGACAATCTGCGATGTGCTGCGCAGCCGGAGCCACATTGAGATACAGACATTCCAAGACGCTCTGAAAGCGTATGCTCGCCGGAAAGATAAGGACCTGCGGACGCTGGTGCGCTATGCTAAACTGTTCCGGGTCGAGAAGATTTTACGCCAGTATTTGGAGGTACTGTTATGATAAAGACAGCCAGGCAGCTGAAAGATTTGATCCGCAACCTGTCAAAGAAAAACGCTGCGGACGCGCAGATTTTGATGCGCAACTATATGATGGAGCGGTTTCTGGAACGCATTTCTCTCTCGTCCTACCGGGACAAATTTATCCTCAAGGGCGGGATGCTGGTGGCCGCGATGGTCGGCCCGCTGGGCCTGCCGATGGCCGCCGCCTGGCTGGTGGGCAAGGTGCAGGACCTGCGATATGCGATCCAGGACGCGGTGTATGGATAAAAAAGAACTGTTCCCTTCGCGGATGCGAGGGGAACAGTTCTTTTAGAGCAGCTCTTTTGTTTTACCGGCAAGATATAGCGGGATGTTGGTGATGGCACCGTCTTTGCGATACCCGCGCTTGGAAAAGCGGATGGCGTGTTCGGGGTGACGGTCGGCGATATACCGCTTAAAGGAAGGCGCGGACTTATCTTCGCCACCCTTTGCCTCGATGGGGATGATCTCTGTGCCGTTTTGCAGCACGAAGTCGATTTCGCCGGTTTTGTCCGAGTAATAGCGAGGCTCCACGTCAAATTGACCGCGAAGCTGCTGCAACACATAGTTTTCAGTGAGCGGCCCCTTGAATTGATAGTCGGCTTTCAGCAAAATGGCGCTGTTGTCAATGCCCGCCATGTGCTTGAGCAGCCCGGTATCAAAGAGAAACAGCTTGAATTGGTCGAGCTTATCAAAGGCAGAAAGGGGATGCTCCATCTTGGAAACATTGTAGATGCGGTTGAGCATACCGGCTGAGACAAGCCATTCGATGGCTTCTTCAAAGTCCCGCGCCCGGCCGCCCTGCCGGACAGCGCCGTAGATAAACTTTTCATTGGATTTGGCAAGCTGGGAGACGATGCTGCGGAACACCATCAGGATGCGTCCGCTGTTCACCTTCCCGTTATGCTTGGAAAAGTCGTTCTCGTAAATTTCTACGAGTTCTCGCTGGATTTGGGAAACCGCTGCCGGGTCCTTGTGGTTGACCCAGGAGGCCACACATTCCGGCATCCCGCCGATGATCAGATAGTTGTTGTAGGCTTCCAGCAGGCGGTTGTGGAAGATTTCTTCAATGGTCTGATTTTTCTGGATGCTCTCGTAGTAAGCAAAGAGGGCCGGGTCGGTGGCCTCCAGAAACTCGTCAAAATAAAGCGGGTACAGATCGAGCAGATTGACCATGCCCACGGGATAGGACTTTGGCTGGGCCAGCAGGGTGCCAAGCAGACTTCCGGCTGCAACGACATGGTACTCGTTTGCTTTCTCTTTGAAGTATTTGAGGGTGTTGAGCGCCTCCGGGCATTCCTGCACCTCGTCAAAAATGACGAGAGTCTCCCCGGGCAAAATCTTTTCCCCAGCGATCATGGAAAGCAGTTCAATGATCCGCTGGGGTTTTTTGTTTGCCTCGAAGATGGATTTCAGCTCATCTTCCTCGTCGAAGTTAAAATAGACATAGCTTTCATAGCAGCTCTGGCCGAACTCTTTCATGAGCCAGGTCTTTCCCACCTGACGAGCTCCGCGGATAATGAGCGGTTTTCGCTCCGAGTCGTTTTTCCATTTTACAAGCTGCGAAAATGCGTTTCGTTTCACGCACATCACCACCTTCTTCTCTGGATGAAAGTAGTATAACACATTTTTCCGAGGTTTACAACGGGAATAAAACACGTTTTTCTGGAATAATTCAAAGATAAAATCACATTTTTCCGATTTCAACCTTTCAAAAGTGGGCATATTCGCTCTCCCGATGCGTCTCTACGTTATAAATGGTTCATAATTTAGTAAAATTTTAGTAAAGTATATTGACTTCGACAGAAGGCGCTATATAATGAGCTTGAAACGATACGAAAGGAGGAGCCTCATGGCGACAATCAAGGATGTGGCCCAGGCCGCTCAGGTCTCAACTGCGGCGGTCTCTCGGGTTTTGAACAAGGACGACAACATCTCTGTCTCACCGGAGGTGCGGGCCCGGATTTTTCAGGCGGCCCACGTCTTGGGCTATGTATCTCCTCGACAGAGAAAGGCGGCAGAGCATAAAACGCACCTAGTCATTGGGGTGGCGGACTGGCGGATCATCCGCCCAGACCGGCACAATGTACGGCTCTCGTCCCTGTCCTGTCTGGTACAGATGATGACCGACCAGTACGAGGTAACCTTTGTTCGGTTGACTTTCGGTGAGCCTCAAAAGGTAGATGGCATTATCGCCTTGGGGGTGTTCAGCGAGAAGGAAATCGACTTTCTACGCTCCCTGTCCTTCGCCATCGTCTTTGTGAACTCCAACCAGCACAACTACGAGTTCGATCAGGTGCAGGTGGACTTCGACCGGGGCCAGGAGCAGATGGTGTCCTACCTGCTGGATCAGAAACGGTACACCGGCCTGGGGTATATCGGCGGTATTTACGACGGGGCCAATGGCCGCATCGGCACCCACCGTCTGGCCGCCATCCGGCACATCTTGGAAAAGCGTGGTCAGTACGATCCCCGAACCTTCCATGTGGGGGAAATCAGTCGAGAAAGTGGCTATGCGCTGGCCAAGAAGGCCGTGGAAGAGCATACCTTGGCGGAAGCAGTTCTGTTGGGCAGTGATGAGGTGGCTGAAGGCGCTTTAGAGGCATTCCGGGAACTGGGCGTCCGTGTGCCGAAAGATGTGGCGGTCATCATCTATCAGGATATTCAGACCTTGGAGAGCAAGTGGCCCACCGGCACCTGCCTGGAGATGTTCCCGGACTATGTGTGGGAAAACGCCCTGGAACTGCTTTTTGGCCGGATCAGTCAGCGTCGTTCCCAGGCAGTGACCGTCACGGTGCCCACCCACCTGAAGATTGGCGACACAGCCTGAATCACTGAAGCGGTTATCAGAGGGCATTCCCTCTATAACAGATAAATTTAATAGTAACCCCAGAAACGTTTACAGAAACAACAAGGAGGATCACAGAATGAAAAAAGCATTTTCTCTCCTGCTGGCTGGTGTGATGTGTGTTGGCCTGTTGGCTGGCTGCGGCGGCCAAAACAGCGAGTCCCAGAGCAGCACCAGCAGCACAAGTTCCACAGACGGCAGCACAAGTACCACAGCGACTTCTGAAACCAGCAACAAAAAGATTGATACCTTGCGGATCGCTTTTGTCCCGTCCCGCGAACCAGAGGAAATCATTACCGCTACCGAACCCTTGAAGCAGATGCTCACCGATGAACTGGCGACGCTGGGGTACGATGTTGGCGAGGTGGACATCACCGTGGGCACCAGCTATGAGGCAGTGGGCGAGGCTCTGGCCGCCGGTACCGCCGATGTGGGCCTGATCCCCGGCGGCACCTATGTGCTCTACGATGACGGCTGCGACGTGTTGCTGACCGCCACCCGTGACGGCCTGTCCATTGACTCCGATAATGCCAAGGACTGGAACGACAACGCCCCCACCGAGCCTACCACTGAGCAGGTCACCAGCTACCGTGCCCTGATGATCGCCGGTCCCTCTGAGAAGGGCAAGGAGCTGGCCGCCAAGGTCAACGCTGGCGAGGCCCTCACCTGGGAGGACGTGAGCAGTGCCAACTGGAGTGTGGCCAATTCCTCCTCTCCTGCCGGATACATCTACCCCTCTCTGTGGCTCCAGGAGAACTTCGACAAGAATATCACCGACCTGCCCCACGCGGTGCAGTCTGACTCCTACGGCAGTGCCTTCGCCCGTCTGGCCTCCGGTCAGGTGGACATCCTCTGCACCTATGCCGACGCCCGCCGGGACTATGAGGATGAGTGGACAACCGAGTACGGCATGACCAACAGCATCTGGGATGACACCGCTGTGGTTGGCGTCACTCCCGCTATTTACAATGACACCATCAGCGTCAGCAAGACCTCGCCCATCATGGACGATGATTTCAAGCAGGCTTTGGGTCAGGCCTTCATCAACATCGGCAATACCGAGGAAGGCAAAGAGGTCATCGCCATCTACAGCCACAACGGCTATCAGTGGGCGAAGTCCGAGGACTACGACTCTGAGCGGGCCGCTCAGGAGATGATCCAGTCTCTGAACAGCGCGGGTTAAACTCAATCAAACATGAACCACAAATGAGGGAGGGAGGCCGAGGCTTTCCTCCCTCGTTTGGGATAGGGAGAGTATCATGATAGAATTCAAAGAAGTAGAAAAGCGTTATCCGAATGGATTCGAGGCCCTGAAGCACATCAACCTGACCATTGACCAAGGGGAGTTTGTAGCCATCATCGGCCTGTCAGGCGCGGGCAAGTCCACCCTGATTCGTACCATCAATCGGATGCACGACATTACCCAGGGCCAACTGACGGTGGACGGCACCGATGTGATGACCCTGCATGGAAAAAACTTGCGGAAATTTCGTCGCCGTATCGGCATGATTTTCCAGTCCTTCAACCTGATTACCCGCACCACTGTTATCAAGAATGTGCTCACCGCCTTTGTCCCTGATCTGCCCTGGTGGCGGGCAACTTTTGGCATCTTCACGAAGGAGGAAAAGATGAAGGCGCTGGAAGCCCTGGATCAAATGGGAATTCTGGACAAAGCCTTTGTCCGGGCGGATCAGCTTTCCGGCGGCCAACAGCAGCGGGTAGCCCTGGCTCGCACCCTGGCCCAGAATCCTCAGATTATCCTGGCGGATGAGCCGGTGGCCTCTCTGGACCCGGTGACCGCCAAACAGGTGATGGACGATTTTCAGCGAATCAACCGGGATATGCACATTACGGTACTCATTAACATCCACCATGTGGAGTTGGCTCTCCAGTACGCCACCCGGGTAATTGGTATCCGAGCCGGGGAGATCGTTTACGATGGCCCGGCCAATCAGGTGGATCAGGCGGTGCTGGACTCCATCTATCAGGGAAAGCAGGAGGAACCGGCATGAGTATATACGACAAAATCTTCCCACCTAAATTGCTCACCCTACCCAACGGAAAACAGGTTTCCAAACCCAGATCTCGTGCTCCGCTGGCAGCGGTGATTTTGGTAGCCATGACGATTCTTTCGGTGGAGGTCACCGGTTTTGACATGGGGGTCCTGGTCAGTCGGATTAAGGAGTTTTTTGTCATTCTGGGCGACATGATCCCTCCGCAGTGGGACTATATGCCCCAGATTTGGCAGCCCCTGTTCGACACCATCAAGATGTCCCTGCTGGGTTCCTTCATTGGCTCCATCCTGGTGGTGCCCTTCGCCATGCTGGCCTCTACCAATATCATTCACAACCGGGTGGTCGTGGCAGCTATGCGGCTGCTCCTGAGTATCATCCGCACCTTGCCTACCCTGGTCTCCGCCCTGATCGCCACCTATATTTTCGGCCTGGGTACTCTGGCGGGCACCACAGCCATCGCCATCTTTACCTTCGCTTACATCGGCAAGATCCTCTATGAGGAGATTGAAACGGTGGACATGGGACCTTTTGAAGCCATGGAGGCTATGGGGGCTACCAAGGTACGCGCCTTCATCAGCGCCATCGTCCCCCAGGTGCTGCCCTCCTATCTGTCTAACTGCCTATTTTGCTTCGAGGGCAATGTGCGCTACGCCTCTATTCTGGGGTATGTGGGAGCAGGCGGCCTTGGCTTGATCTTGAACGAGAAGATTGGCTGGCGGGAGTATGCCAGCGTTGGCATGATTCTGCTGGCACTGTTCGTCACTGTATTTATCATTGAAACCATCAGCCGGGCCGCCCGGAAACGGCTGGTATAGGAGGAGCTGCCATGAACAAACGAATCGAAGCGGCTTATGAACAGCGGCCCCGCCGCTGGGTCTTTGAGCTGGCCGTGGCTGTAGTGGTCGTAGCTCTGCTGATCTGGAGCGGCTCTGCCGTGGAGACGGCGGGCACCACGCAAAATGGAGCGGTGATTGCCTGGAACATCCTGGCGGGTATCTTCCACCCGGACACGGACCTGCTGTTCAATTTCACTACCCAGGGTGTGCCTTATTTATTGTTGGAGACCATCTGCATCGCGTTCCTGGGCACCATTGTTGGGGCCATCATTTCTGTTCCGTTGGCCTTTCTTTCGGCCTCCAACCTGACTCCGAAGCCGGTAGCCTTTGTGGGACGTATCATCATTATGGCCGTCCGCACCGTTCCCGCCTTCGTCTATGGCCTCATGTTCATTCGCGTCACAGGCCCCGGTGCCTTCGCTGGCCTGCTGACCATGTCCCTGTGTTCGGTAGGCATGGTGAGCAAAATGTACATCGAAGCCATTGAGGACTTGGATGTTCGTGTATTGGAGTCCCTGGACGCGGCGGGCTGCACGACCTGGCAGAAGATCCGCTACGGCATTCTGCCTCAGCTGATGCCCAACTTCGCCTCCACCGCCATCTACCGCTTTGACATCAACCTGCGGGACGCCACCGTGCTGGGCCTGGTGGGAGCGGGCGGCATTGGTGCGCCGCTGATTTTTGCCATGAACTCTTATCGCTGGGAGGAGGCTGGTGCCATCTTGGCGGGCCTCATCGTGCTGGTGCTGATCGTGGAGTGGATTTCCACCAAAATCCGGGTCAAGCTGGCCAGGGGGTGAGCATGGAAAAAACGGTTCAAATCTATTACACCTCAGATACCCACGGCCACATTTTCCCGGTGAACTACGCCGCCAACTGCCCGGAAAAATCCGGCCTGCTGAATCTGGTCGACCAGATGGAAAAGGACGGAAATACCCTGGTATTGGACGGCGGGGATTCCTTGCAGGGGACGCCTTTGACCCAATATTACCTGGAGAACCGGGGCCGGTGGCCTGTCCACCCGGTAGCTGCGGCCTTCAACGCGATGGGTCTTGACTATTTTACCTTAGGCAATCACGACTTCAACTTCGGTTATGAGGCCCTTCGGGATTATCTGCGGGCCATGGACGGTGTATGCCTGTGCGCCAATGTAGAGGACCTGGGCGGCGAGCTGCCGATCCGCCCTTGGGCGGTACATACCCTGGCCAACGGCCTGCGGGTGGGAATCACCGGCGTGGTCACCGACTTTGTGAATGTATGGGAACAGCCCCAGAACTTGGAGCAACTTCGGGTCACCAATACCTTTCAAGCTGCCCGGACGGCCTGTTCCGCCCTTCAGGACCAGTGCGACGTTCGGGTGTGTATCTACCACGGAGGTTTTGAGGAAGAGTTGGAAACGGGGCGGGTGCTCTCGGACAGCGGAGAGAATATTGCCTGTAAAATCGCTCGGGAACTGGACTTCGACCTTCTCCTCACAGGCCACCAACACATGGCGGTGGAAGGAGTAGAGTTGTCCGGCACCTATGCGGTTCAGCCCCCCGCCAACGCCGGGCAGTTTCTCCGGATCACTGGACAGCAAGACGGGAGAAACTTCTGTTTTCATTCCAAACTGACGCCAGTGGGTGCAACGCACGGCACGGAGCCTTATCAGAGCTTACTGCCCCTGGAACAGGCGGTGCAGGTCTGGCTGGACCAGCCCATCGGGGAGTTGGCCTATCCGATTTCCCCGGAGGGGAAGCTGGACGCCGCCCTCTACGGCAGCCAGGTGGCCGCCCTGTTCAACCAGGTGCAGTTGGCCGAGACCGGGGCGGATTTCTCCTGCACCAGTTTGGGAAACGACCCGGTGGGGCTGGCCTCCCCAGTGACCATGCGGGGGGTAACAGCAGCCTACCTGTTTGCCAACACCCTGGTGGTGCTGGAGGTGACGGAAGAGGTGCTGCGGCAGACTCTGGAACGGTGCGCCGCCTACTTCACGTTGGTTGATGGCCAACCCCAGATTTCGGAAGAGTTTCTGCTACCCAAGGTGGAGCACTACAACTACGACTTTTACGCTGGTCTGGCTTATACTTTCGATCTGCGCCGCCCTGTGGGGAGCCGGGTGGTTCGGCTGACAAAATTGGACGGCTCACCCCTGGGAGGTGGGACCTTTCGCCTGTGCACCAGCAACTACCGGGCTACCGGCACCGGCGGCTATGATGTCCTACGGAAGTGCCCGGTCCTCTGGCGAGGCGGCGTAGAGATGCCGGATCTCACCGCCCGCTATATCCAGACCCACAGTCCGGTGCCGGAGTTGCATAACGCGGAGATGCGGGTAATCTGGTGAAACCTTCTTGACAAGCCACAAGGAATATGGTTTTATAAATCAAATAAAGGAAAGAAGGTGGAGGATGGACAGATTCAATGTCGCAGTGAAAGTTGTTCAAAACGCCGGAGAGCTTCTTCGGCAGTGCCGCCTGGAAGAGGCAGAAGTCAGCCAGAAAACGGGTCATCAAGACCTTGTCACCCGTTGGGACCGCAGAACCGAACAGCTGCTGCGAAATGAAATACTGACAGCCTTCCCCCGAGACGCCATCGTGGGGGAAGAGTATCCGCCGGAGGCGCATCGCACCGGGTCGGTGACCTGGTATATTGACCCCATCGACGGGACCACGAATTTTATCAATCAGCACCAAAACTACGCCATTTCCGTGGGGTGCTGGGATGGAAGCGTACCGCTGTTCGGACTGGTGCTGGATGTGGAGCGAAAGACGCTATACTGGGGAAAGCATGGCGGCGGCGCATGGCAGGATCAGACACCGATCCACACATCCGTCCGACGGGAACTATCGGAGCTGTTGCTGACAACACCGGGTTTGCAATATACCTTCCTGGAGCCACATCCTTATCAGGAGCGGATGATCCGGCTCTCCCGGAAGGTACGGGGAGTCCGGTGTCTCGGCTCCGTGGCCCTGGAACTTTGTGAGGTGGCTGCTGGCCGGGCAGATTTATTCGTTACCATGCGCTCTTCCCCCTGGGATCACAACGCGGCGCGGATCATTCTGGAGGAGGCTGGAGGTGCGATTTTCACAGTGGCTGGAGATGAACTGCCTCTGGAGCAGAAAAGCACTGTGCTCGGCTTAAATTCTGCCAGCTTAAAAGAGGATATCCTTTGCGGATAATGGTCAGCCCTTATCTGCCGTCAGTAATCTTCATTTCACTGTTTGCAGGTGATTCTTTGTAAAATGCCCTGGAACCCAATGAAGAATTGATAAAGACTGTTGCCACTCTCTACAGCTAAAGTTGGGAGTGGCAATAAAATTTATATCTGGATTTTACTTTCGAGAGATACTCATCATCCAAGTCAAAGAAAACCGCTTGTTCCAATGGCCATATATCTCGGCCACAAGGACAGGCGGTTACCTTTTTACCCTTCCGTGTCTACTTTTATGATAGCATCACACAGTTCTAATGAAAGGAGTGTACCCCATGGCCACCACCCGTATCATGCCGCTGCACGCCGGCAAGGGCCGCACGGTCGGTAAGGCGATCAGCGACATCATCGACTATGTAAAAAATCCAGAAAAGACCGACCACGGCAGGCTCATTACCAGCTACCAGTGTGACAGCCGCGTGGCCGACGCGCAGTTCCTGCTGGACAAGCAGACCTACGCCGCCCGCACTGGCCGGGTGCGCGGTGCGGACGACGTGATCGCCTACCACCTGCGGCAGTCCTTTGTGCCGGGCGAGATCACGCCGGAGGAAGCCAACCGGCTGGGCGTAGAGCTGGCCCGGCGCTTCACCAAGGGCAAACACGCTTTCGTCGTCTGTACCCACATCGACAAATCTCACACCCACAACCACATTATATGGAACTCCACCACGCTGGAGTGTGACCGCAAGTTCCGCAACTTTTGGGGCAGCACCTGTGCTGTCCACCGCCTGAGCGATACCATCTGCATCGAAAACGGCTACTCCATTGTGGAGGCTCCAAAGCGGCGCGGTCAGAGCTACAACAAGTGGCTGGGCGATGCGGCCAAGCCCTCCCACAAGGAGCAGCTGCGCCAGGCCATTGACCGGGCGCTGGCGCAGAAACCGGCCAGCCTGGAGGAGCTGCTGCGTCTGTTGGAGCAGGATGGCTTTAGCGTTCACCGGCGCGGCAAAACCATCTCCATCGGTGCGGAGGACTGGGGCAACAACGTCCGCTTTGACCGGCTGGGCGACGGCTACACGCTGGACGATCTGCTGGCGGTTCTCTCCGGCCGAAAAGAGCATACGCCCCGCAAGCAAGCCGTCCCGCAGGCCGCCCCGCCCAGGGTCAATCTGTTGGTGGACATCCAGGCAAAACTCCAGGCCGGGAAAGGTGCCGGGTACGTCCGCTGGGCCAAGGTGTTCAACCTCAAACAGATGGCACAGACCCTCAACTACCTTTCTGAACACGGACTGCTGGATTATGCCGATCTGGAAACCAAAACAGCAGAGGCGACGGGGCGCTACAATGCGCTGTCCGATCAGATCAAGGCCGCTGAGAAGCGCATGGCCGAGATTGCCGTGCTGCGCACCCACATCGTCAACTACGCCAAGACCCGCGAGGCCTATGTAGCCTATCGCAAGGCTGGATATTCAAAGAAATTCCGGCAGGAGCATGAGGAGGAAATCTTGCTGCACCAGGCGGCCAAGGAAGCCTTCAACGAGCTGAATGTGAAGAAGCTGCCCACCATCAAGGAGCTTCAGACCGAGTACGCCCAGCTGCTGGCGGACAAGAAAAAGGCTTATGGAGAGTACCGGCAGGCCCGCGCCGCCATGCGGGAGCTGCTGACGGTCAAGAACAATGTGGATCGGGTCCTAACGATGGAGCAGACCGAGCCGCAACAGAAAGAAAAAGACCGTGACCAGCGGTAAGCTGGTCGCGGTCAAAAGCGTTCGCCAGAACGCGCAGCCACAGATTGAAAATCTGTGTTCCAAAGGGGGCTTGGGGGACTTCCCTCAACAAGCGCGTGGGGCTATATGGATAGCCACAGGCATCGCTTGCCGGTCACTCTATCCGTGTTATACGGTTGCTTAAAATGGGATGAAAAAGTTTTATTTATGCGCGCTTTACTGTACTTATCCCTTGTCCGAGACCATCGCTCGTGGAACAAGTGCTTGTGCAAAGCCACCTTACCGGCCAGTGCCGCAGTTTAACCATCACAGTGCAAAGGAGGACGAACATGAGCAAATTGACTTACACCCGCTGCGGAGATTACTACATCCCCGACCTTAAACTTTCCGAGCAGCCGGAGGCCGCCATCGGCAAGTATGGCC
>UMGW01040074.1_pt1 | contig 110664 bp, 88 predicted proteins | sample 1965371 | NCBI WGS metagenome assembly UMGW01 (sample SAMEA4836082, study PRJEB28245) | human gut metagenome | biome: gut microbiome; material: fecal sample | place: Denmark | collected 2008
TTCAACCGTTTTCATATAATATGAAAACGGTTTTTTTGTATTTAATAGCAATAATTGGTTCAGCGGACCAATTTTGATTTACGCGACAGTCGCCAAGGTCTCATGGTTTGGCGACTGTCGCAATAACGAGTAAGATTCGCGAAGTGCATTTAAAAAGATGTCAGTGTTAATTAAAGGTTTGCTCGATATCACGCATCCCGAAAGTTTCTTTTGTGGATCCATTCAAATCTATAATCTGAAAGGGTGTATAGATTTGTAGATCCTGTACATTTATTATGTAGGAACATACGGAAAAAGCCCTCCCGATCGACAGATATGACGGGAGGGACTTCTTTTCTGCATGAAAGGAAGAAATATCTACATAATCGAGTCCCAGTCGTTGCAGGCTCTGATCCAGGCTGGCAATCAGGTACTTGCGGCTGCCCCAGTTACCGTAAGGTCCCTTGCACATATCGTAACCGGCCTTGGTGCTGATCAACAGTTCATCCCGGTAAGCGAAGAAGCGTTCTTTTAAGATCAGACCGAAGTGTTTTTCGGCACTTCCCGGTTCAGGTCCGTAATTGTTGGCAAGATCAAAATGAGTGATGCCATGATCAAAAGCGGTAAAGCAGAGCTTTTTCATATTGTCGTAAGAAGAGAAATCTCCAAAATTATGCCACAGTCCAAGAGAGACGGTGGGAAGAATATAAATAAAAAATAATCGTTAAAAATACTTTGAAAATCAAAAAAGAATTTATTGACAAAACATTGTTTGTGTATTATACTTTGAAAGTCAAAACATTGGAAACTAAAATTATTGATAATAAGAAACATGTGTAAAGGAGAATAACGATGTTAGAAGAAATGAAAGAGATGATCGCAGAACAGTTAAACTGTGAGGAGAGCAGTATTACAGAAACAACTTCATTTAAGGATGACCTGGGTGCAGATTCTCTGGATCTGTTTGAACTGGTGATGGCACTGGAAGAAAAATATGAAGTTGAGATCCCGTCTGAAGAACTGGCTGAACTGACAACAGTTGGAGCAGTTATGGAATATCTGAAGAATAAAGGTGTGGAGGCATAATCCACACCTTTTCTGAAAGCAGGGAAGGAGACAGAAGCAGATGAAGACGAAAGTAACAGAACTTTTACAGATTGAGTATCCGATTATTCAGGGGGGTATGGCCTGGGTGGCAGAACATCATCTGGCGGCGGCAGTATCTGAGGCAGGCGGATTTGGTCTGATCGGTGCGGCAAGTGCACCTCCGGAAATTGTGAGGGAAGAGATCAGAAAGGCAAAAGAACTGACTGATAAACCATTTGGTGTAAATATTATGCTTCTGAACCCGAATGCTGATGAAGTGGCAAAAATCGTAGTAGAAGAAGGAATTCAGGCGGTCACCACAGGTGCCGGAAATCCGGAGAAATATATGCCGATGTGGAAGGAAGCTGGTGTTAAGGTGATTCCGGTTGTTGCATCAGTAGCTATGGCAAAGAGAATGGAACGATATGGTGCGGATGCGGTAGTAGCAGAGGGCATGGAAGCCGGAGGTCACATTGGAAATCAGACAACGATGGCGTTAATTCCACAGATTGTGGATGCGGTAAATATTCCGGTAATTGCTGCAGGTGGAATTGGAGACGGACGCGGTGTTGCTGCTTCTTTTATGCTCGGAGCAGAGGGAGTGCAGATGGGAACCCGTTTTGTAGTGGCAGACGAATCGATTGTTCATGATAACTATAAAGACAGAATCGTGAAAGCAAAAGATATTGATTCTGTAGTAACCGGTCAGAGTACAGGACATCCGGTTCGGTGTCTGAGAAATCAGATGACGAAGGAATATATCAAAAAGGAACAGGAAGGTGTACCGTTTGAGGAACTGGAACGGATGACACTTGGTTCTCTTCGGAAAGCAGTTATGGATGGGGACATTTTAAACGGTACAGTGATGGCAGGGCAGATTGCAGGTCTGGTGAGTAAGAGACAGAGCTGTAAGGAGATTATGCAGGAAATTATGACTGAAGCTGAGAAATTGTTGCATTGCTAAAATGGAAAACAGGAAAGTATCGTTATCGTGGCACTCATCAAAGTTCCGTGCGAACACGGCCTTTGACTCGTTGCTTGAGTAAATTACTTTCGGTGATGGCATTTTGCTTTGTATATCTTGGAACCCTGGTATCATAAAATAAGAAAAATAAAAAGTGGCGATAGAAATAACAGGTATGGGAATCTGATTTTGTCGCCACAAAAATTTAAATAAATACTTTGAAAATCAAATTATAGAAGGAGACATTCATGGGTAAACTGGCATTTGTTTTTCCGGGACAGGGCGCGCAGTATGTGGGAATGGGTAAGGAGTTTTACGAACAGATTTCTGTATCCAGGAAGGTGTATACAATTGCGTCAGAAGTGACCGGATTGAACCTTCCGGGACTTTGTTTTGAAAAAAATGAGCAGATTGATATTACAGAATATACGCAGATTGCCATGTTAACGACGGAAGCGGCAATTCTGGCAGCTTTACAGGAAAAGGGAGTGAAGGCAGATGTAGCTGCCGGGTTAAGCCTTGGAGAGTATGGAGCGATTCTGACTGCAGGAGCCATGTCTTTGGAGGATGTGTTCCGTGTAGTAAGGCAGAGAGGCATCCTGATGCAGGAAGCAGTGCCTACAGGTGGTGCTATGTGTGCAGTTCTTGGAATGGACGGAGAAAAGATTGCGAAAATCTGCGACGAGACGGAAGGCATCGTTTCGGTAGCCAATTATAACTGTCCGGGACAGATTGTGATTACCGGAGAGGAAGGCGCAGTGGCAGTGGCGGTTGAGAAGCTGAAAGAGGCAGGGGCGCGAAGATGTATCCCGTTAAATGTCAGCGGGCCGTTTCACTCAGCAATGTTAAAAGAAGCCGGGGAGAAACTTGGAAAAGTGTTGGAGCAGGTGGAACTGAGAGCATTTTCCACACCGTATGTCACAAATGTGACAGCAGAATATGTGACAGAGCCTTCTGAGATCAAGGAACTGCTTGGCAGACAGGTGTATTCTTCTGTGAAGTGGCAGCAGAGTGTGGAACGGATGATTGCGGATGGTGTGGATACGTTTATCGAGATCGGACCGGGAAGAACACTGACGGGATTTTTGAAGAAAATCAATAAAAATGTAACTGGATTACACATTGAAAAAGTAGAAGATCTGGACGCGGTTGTAAAGATGTTGGGTGAAAAACAGTAAGTAACTGTTCAGTACCCTCACAGTTACCTGCTGAACAGGTACAAATAATCAAAGTTTACAGGAAATATGAAAAATGAACTTTCGGTGAAAGGAGCAGCGATGGAGAAAAAAGTAGCACTGGTGACAGGAGCAAGTCGGGGGATAGGAAGACAGATCAGTCTCACTCTGGCAAAAGAAGGAATGTTTGTAGTTGTCAATTACTGCGGATCGGAAGCGAGGGCAAAGAATGTGCTGGAAGAAATCCGGAAAAATGGTGGCGACGGCGTTCTTTATCAGTGTGATGTGGCGGATTATCAGCAGACAGAAGCAATGGCAAAGGAACTGATAAAAAGTTACGGGCATGTAGATGTGCTGGTAAATAATGCGGGAATTACCAGAGATAATCTGATCCTGCGAATGAGTGAAGAAGAGTTTGATGCGGTCGTGGAAACCAACCTGAAGGGATGTTTTCATACGATCCGCCATCTGTCGCGGTATTTCCTGAAACAGAAAAGTGGGAAAATCATCAACATTGCATCAGTGTCCGGTGTGTTGGGAAATGCAGGACAGGCAAATTATGCAGCATCGAAGGCAGGAATTATCGGACTTACAAAGACGGTGGCGAGGGAACTGGCAAGCAGAGGCATTACGGTCAATGCGGTAGCCCCGGGATTTGTTCATACGGAGATGACAGAAGTACTTTCAAGTCAGGTGAAAGAGGCAGCAGTAGCACAGATTCCACTGGGAAGATTCGGAGAGACACAGGATATTGCCAATACGGTGGCATTTCTTGCGTCTGAAAAAGCAGATTATATTACCGGACAGGTTATCTGTGTAGATGGCGGTATGGCGATGTAAAGAAAGGAGAGACTATGAGACGAGTTGTGGTGACCGGAATGGGTGCTGTGACACCGATTGGGATCGGTGTGGATACGTTCTGGGAAAATGTTAAGAAAAAGACACTGGGATTTGGTGAGATTACCCGGTTTGATACGACGGATTATAAAGTACATATTGCTGCGGAAGTGAAAGACTTTGCAGGGAAAGACTATATGGACTTTAAGGCAGCAAAGAGAATGGAGTTGTTCTGCCAGTATGCAGTGGCTGCAGCAAAAGAGGCGTTTGAACAGGCGGGACTGGATATGGAAAAAGAAGATCCGTTTCGCGTGGGATGTTCCATCGGATCGGGAATCGGAAGTCTGCAGGCAGCAGAGACGGCATGTCATAAAATTGCGGAGAAAGGACCTTCCAGAGTAAATCCACTTCTGGTTCCACTGATGATCTCCAACATGGCAGCAGGAAATGTTTCGATTCAACTGGGACTGAAAGGAAAAAGTCTGAATGTGGTAACCGCGTGTGCAACGGGAACACATTCTATCGGAGAGGCATATCGCAGTATCCAATGTGGAGATGCGGATGTGATGCTGGCGGGCGGTACGGAAGCAAGTATCTGCCCGGTCGGTGTGGCAGGTTTTACCGCGTTGACAGCACTTTCTACGGTAGACGACCCGGAGAAGTGTTCACTTCCATTTGACAAAAACAGAAGTGGATTTGTCATGGGAGAGGGATCCGGAGTGGTTGTTCTGGAAGAATTGGAGCATGCGAAACAGCGTGGCGCGAAGATTCTTGCGGAGGTTGTCGGATATGGTGCAACCAGTGATGCGTATCATATTACTTCGCCGGCAGAGGACGGTTCCGGGGCTGCGAAAGCGATGGAACTGGCACTGGAAGAAGCGGGAGTGAAAAAAGAGGAACTGATGTATATCAATGCACATGGAACTGCGACACATCACAATGATCTGTTCGAGACGAGAGCAATCAAAAAACTGTTCGGAGAGCATGCGTACGAGATGAAGGTGAATTCTACCAAGTCTATGGTAGGTCATTTGCTGGGCGCTGCAGGGGCTGTGGAATTTATTACCTGCGTGAAAGAGATTCAGGACAGATTTATTCATGCAACGGCGGGATATACGACACCGGACGAGGAAATGGACTTGAATTATGTGGCAGGTGACGGTGTGGAAGAAGATCTGGAATATGCACTTTCGAATTCGCTGGGATTCGGTGGACATAACGCGAGCATTCTTGTGAAAAAGTGGGGAGAGTAAAAAATGGAATTTGAAAATCTTCTGACATTGATAAAAACGGTTTCCGAGTCAGAATTGACTTCTTTTACCATGAAAGACGGCGATCTGAAGATCTCCATGGGAAAGGAAAAACAGGTGGTCGTGGAGCAGACCGGGATGCAGGTGATGCCTGCAGTGGTAGGAAACGCAGATACAGTATCGGCCGGTTCTGGCAGTTTTAATGGGAAACAGGAGCAGCAGGAGGAATGCCAGCCGGAAGGAAAGACAGTAAAGGCTCCTCTGGTGGGAACCTTTTATGCGGCTTCGGCACCGGATGCGGAAGCATTTGTCAGCGTGGGTGATACAGTGAAAAAGGGACAGACTCTGGGAATCATCGAGGCGATGAAGCTGATGAATGAGATTGAGAGTGAGTACGACGGAGTGGTAAAAGAGATTCTGATTGAGAACGGACAGATGGCAGAGTATGGACAGCCTTTATTTGTTATCGGGTAATGACTGAAAATACCTGAAAACCATATGTTTGTGTGCAGGAGGTAACAGAGTTTATGTCAGTGTTAACAACAAAAGAAATCATGGATATTATCCCACACCGGCATCCGTTTCTTCTGGTGGATACCATAGAAGAACTGGTACCGGGGGTACGGGCAGCAGGAAAAAAATGTGTGACATATGATGAGTATTATTTCCGTGGACACTTTCCACAGGAGCCGGTGATGCCGGGAGTGCTGATCATTGAGGCACTGGCGCAGGTGGGTGCGGTATGTATCTTAAGCTGTGAGAAGTTCAAAGGAAAGACTGCTTATTTTGGTGGGATTAACAACTGTCGATTTAAGAAAAAGGTGGTTCCGGGGGATGTTTTGATGCTGGAGACGGAACTGATCAAACAGAAGGGACCGGTTGCGATTGCAAGAGCAACAGCTACGGTAGATGGAAAAGTGGCAGCAACGGCAGAACTTACGGTAGCCATTGGATAGGAGAACAAACATGTTTCGGAAAATATTGATTGCAAACAGAGGAGAGATTGCAGTGCGGATCATCCGTGCCTGTAGAGAGATGGGAATCGCTACGGTAGCAGTTTATTCGGAGGCAGACCGGGAAGCACTGCATACCCAGCTGGCAGATGAGGCTGTTTGTATCGGACCGGCAGCGGCGACAGACAGTTATCTGAATATGGAGCAGATTCTGAGTGCATGTATCGCAACAAAAGCGGATGCGATACATCCTGGATTTGGTTTTTTGTCAGAGAACAGCCGGTTTGTGGAAATGTGTGAAAAATGTAATATTACGTTCATCGGACCGACTGCGGAGATGATGGACAAGATGGGAAATAAATCGCAGGCAAGGTTGACAATGATAGAAGCCGGTGTTCCGGTGGTTCCGGGAACAAAAGAACCGGTCTATGACGCAAAACGGGGAGCAGCTATGGCAGAAGACATAGGATACCCGGTGATGATCAAGGCATCTTCCGGAGGCGGTGGAAAAGGGATGCGGATTGCCTTCGGACCGGACGACTTTGAGGAGAACTTTCAGGTAGCCCAGTTAGAGTCAGTACGTGGATTCGGAGATAACACCATGTATATCGAAAAATATGTGCAGGAACCGAGACATATAGAGTTTCAGATCATGGCAGATAAGTTTGGAAATGTTGTGCAGTTCGGAGAACGGGACTGTTCGATCCAGAGAAATCATCAGAAGATGATCGAAGAATCTCCCAGTGTGGCACTGACACCGGAACTTCGCAGACGGATGGGTGATGCGGCAGTGCGTGCAGCAAAGGCAGTACATTATGAAAGTGCCGGTACCATTGAATTTTTACTGGATAAGGATAAAAATTTTTATTTTATGGAAATGAATACACGTATCCAGGTGGAACATCCGGTGACAGAAATGGTTTCCGGCGTGGATCTGATGAAAGAGATGATCCGGGTGGCAGCAGGGGAACCACTCTCAGTAAAACAGGAAGATATCCACCTGCAGGGACATGCGATGGAATGCAGGATCAATGCAGAAGATCCTGCTCATCATTTTCGGCCGTGTCCGGGAGTCATCGAAGCAATCCATCTGCCCGGTGGAAATGGTGTACGGATCGATACGGCAGCCTATAACGGGTATGAGATTCCGCCATTTTATGATTCTATGATAGCGAAAGTAATTGTGCATGGAAGAACCAGACAGGAGGCCATCGATAAGATGCGCAGTACGCTGGGAGAACTGATCATAGATGGTGTGACAACCAACGTGGATTTTCAGTATGAGATATTAGATAATGAGGATTTTCAGGCGGGAGAGATCACAACGGATTTCATCCCGATGCATTTTAATCTGTAGGACAGAAAACCTGTCCGGGCAGACAGGAGGTTTTAACTATGGCGAAATTAAAACATATGTTTAAAAAGACGGCAGTTCTGTTCCGGGACAGAGAAGACAGGAATCAGGAAAAAAAAGAGCCATCGGCACCGGAAGGATTGTGGCTTAAGTGTCCGAAATGCGGAGAAGTAGTATACCGGGATGATGTAAAAGCACATGGATATGTATGCCCGAAGTGCGAGGGATATTTTCGGATCGGAACCAGAACCAGGATCCGCATGGTTGCAGACACGGGAACATTTCAGGAGTGGTTTACCGATCTGGAAACGGAAAATCCGCTGGAATATCCGGGATATGAAGAAAAGATTGCAAATCTGCAGGAGAAGACAAAACTTCATGAAGCAGTTACTGTGGGAAAATGCATGGTGAATGGTCTGGAGACAGTACTTGGTGTCTGCGATGCCCGTTTCCTGATGGGAAGCATGGGGTATGTCGTAGGTGAAAAAATTACGAGAGCTTTTGAACGGGCGACGGAAGAAAAACTGCCGGTGGTACTGTTTACCAGTTCCGGTGGTGCCAGGATGCAGGAGGGAATCGTATCTCTGATGCAGATGGCAAAAACCTCTGCGGCGATCCGGAAACACAGTGAAGCAGGTCTTTTTTATCTTCCTGTACTGACCGATCCGACCACCGGCGGGGTGACAGCAAGTTTTGCGATGCTTGGAGATGTGATCCTGGCAGAACCGGGGGCACTGATCGGATTTGCAGGACCGAGAGTGATCGCGCAGACCATCGGACAGAAACTGCCGGAGGGATTTCAGAGGGCAGAATTCCTGGTGGAAAAAGGAATCATCGATGGTGTGGTTGAACGGCAGGAATTAAAAGAGACTGTGTGGAAACTTTTGAATATTCATCAGGATGCGCTGCAATATATCCACTATGGAGATACGCAAAATGTGGAAAACCTGCCGGAAATCAGGAACAGTTGTGGAAAGGCAGCGGGATGCGATAAAAAAGAACTGACTGCGTGGGAACGGGTGGAAATCTCAAGGAGTAAGGAACGTCCTACAACACTTTCCTATGTGCAGCAGGTCTTTGATGATTTTCTGGAACTTCACGGTGACCGGGCGTTTCGGGATGACGGAGCGGTGATCGGCGGAATTGCCATGTTTAGCGGACAGCCGGTGACGGTGATCGGGCAGCAGAAGGGAAAGAATGTAAAGGAAAACATTTACCGAAACTTCGGTATGGCGTCTCCGGAAGGCTATCGGAAAGCGCTTCGTCTGATGAAGCAGGCAGAAAAATTCGGTCGGCCGGTAGTTACCTTTGTGGATACACCGGGAGCGGCCTGCGGCATCGAGGCAGAAGAACGGGGACAGGGAGAAGCCATCGCCAGAAATCTGCTGGAAATGTCCGGAATCCAGACACCAATGGTCAGCATTCTGATCGGAGAAGGCGGCAGTGGTGGTGCGCTGGGACTGGCAGTGACGGATGAAGTCTGGATGATGGAAAATGCAACATATTCCATTCTGTCACCGGAGGGATTTGCCTCGATTCTGTGGAAAGATGGAAAACGGGCGAAAGAGGCTTCTGAGGTGATGAAGATCACGGCGAAAGATCTGAAAAAATTGCAGATTATTGAAAAAGTGATCCGGGAACCGGAACCGGCGAATGAGGAGAATCTTCCGGAGATTGCAGAAGAGATCAGAGAAGATCTGAATGGATTTTTGCGGAAAAGCTGTCAGAAAACGAGAGAACAGATTGTGGAAGAACGGTACGAAAGATTTCGTCGGATGTAGGAGAAAAGATGAAAGCATTGAAAATAGGAGAACTTACAGCCAGGATTCCTGTGATTCAGGGAGGTATGGGTGTCGGAATCAGTCTTTCCGGGCTGGCGGGAAGTGTGGCAGCTTGCGGCGGTGTAGGAGTGATTTCCACGGCACAGATCGGGTATCGGGATCCGGAGTTTGAAAAAGATCCCATCAAAACCAATCTGCGGGTGATCGGAGAAGAGATCCAAAAAGCCAGAAAGATTGCCAAGGGCGGGATCCTGGGTGTGAATATCATGGTGGCAACGAAGCAGTATGCGGAGTATGTAAAAGCAGCCGTGAAAGCCGGGATTGATCTGATTATTTCCGGTGCAGGACTTCCCATGGAACTGCCAAAACTGGTTGCGGGAAGCAAGACGAAGATTGCACCGATCGTATCCACGGTGAAGGCGGCGAGAGTGATCTGCCGCTTTTGGGATCATCATTACCAGCGGATGCCGGATCTTGTGGTGATCGAAGGACCGAAAGCCGGAGGACATCTTGGATTTTCCAGAAAGCAGCTGGAGGAATTTACCCCGGTAACCTATGATCAGGAGATCAGAGGAATTCTTGCCGAAGTGAAAAAATATGCGGACAAGTATGGAAAAGAGATTCCGGTGGTTGTGGCAGGAGGGATCTTTACCAGAGAAGATATGCTTCATGCAATGGAACTGGGAGCCGACGGCGTACAGATGGGAACCCGGTTTGTGACAACCTGGGAATGTGATGCCTCCGAGGCGTATAAACAGACCTATCTGCATGCAAAGAAAGAAGATATTGTGATCGTGGACAGCCCGGTAGGAATGCCGGGACGGGCGATACGAAACCGGTTTTTGGAGGAAAAAGAAAGCAGGCGAGAGTCAATTAAAAAATGCTATCAGTGTATCGTTACCTGTAATCCGGCGAACACACCATACTGTATCACCAGAGCGCTGGTGCATGCAGCAAAGGGTGAGACGGATGATGCACTGCTGTTTTGCGGGGAAAACGCATGGCGGTGTGAAAAGATGGAGCATGTGGCGGATATTATGGCGGAATTTGCGTGAGAGAGATAGTAAATAAAGAAACAGAAAAAAACAGCAGTAAAACGTGTGGAAAAAAGTATTTTCCGCACGTTTTTTGTTGCCAAGCATATGACAAAAAGGTCCGGTGAACCTTTTTTAGTTATAGTACATACTTGGGGGATCCGAAAGATTGAACTGGATGCGGTCAACGGATTCCTTTTACGGAAAATATGCACCGATATTTTCCAACCTGTTTGAAGTGTTGTATCTTTGTGTGACGTGTGTGGCGCCGGCGGTTGCATTTGCCACCGGAGGAGCTACGTTAAGTGCACTGACCGTATATCTGAATCCCGAGATGAGCCGGCAGAGTGTGCCGACAGTATTCATGGTGCGAAATGGTTGCAGTCTTTTTGGTAGACAGATTGATAAATTCTATTATAATATATTTTATAGAACAGCAGTCTGGAGGAATAGCGTGGAGAGATTAATTTTAAGTGAGCAGGGTTACCGGGAACAGATGAAAAATGTTGTGGAACCGTATCTGGATATCCGCAAGTCCGTGCTGTGGCCGGAACGGGAAGAGGGGAAGAAAATCTACTGTGAAAGGTATCTGGCAGACAGTCCGAAGGGCGTGGTGATGATTTCCCATGGGTTTACGGAAACCGCGGAAAAATATAAAGAAGTGGTCTATTATTTTGTGAAAAAACAGTATCATGTATATCTGCCGGAGTACTGCGGGCATGGAAGAAGTTATCGGCTGATATCGGATAGTTCGCTGATTCATGTGGACGATTATCAGCGGTATGTGAACGATTTTCTGTATGTGGCAAAGATGGCAGCAAAAGAGAATCCGGGACTTCCGGTATTTTTATATGGACATTCCATGGGTGGAGGTCTTGCGGCAGCGGAGGCAGCGCAGGAGCCGGAGCTTTTCAAGAAAGTGGTGCTTTCCTCCCCGATGATCCGTCCTGCAACCGGAAATATCCTGTGGCCGGTGGCAAAACAGATCGCTTTCGGTGCGTGCCAGCAGGGAAAAGGAGCGGAATATGTAGTCGGACAGCATCCGTATGAGGGACGGGAAAATTTTGAAAACAGTTCTTCTACCTGCAGGGTGCGGTTTGAATATTATCAGGATAAAAAAGAGAAAGAACCGTTGTTTCAGACAAACGGGGCGTCATACAGCTGGTTGTACCAGGCAGGGCGGTTGAACAGGTATCTGCAACGGAAAGCGTGGAAGCAGATCCAGGCTCCTGTGCTGATCTTCCAGTCGGCAGAGGATCATCTGGTGTCAAAGCCGGAACAGGTACGGTTTGTGGTAAAACTTGCCAGACGGGGACTGACCTCGGGAACTATGATCATTGTACCGGGGACAAAGCATGAAATCTACGGATCCGGAAGCCGAATCCTGCGGGGATACTGGAAACGGATTTTTGCATTTCTGGAAGAGCCGCAGGTGGGAAAGAATGGTTCGGGAAAATAATAAAGATACAGTGTAACTATTCAGCAGGCAGTATTGGTAATACGAGGGGAAGAGAAGATGACAGTTATAGGAATTGATCTTGGAACAACCAATTCACTTGGTTGTGTTTACCGAAACGGGAAAGCGGAATTGATACCGAATGCATACGGCTCTTATCTTACACCGAGTGTGGTCAGTATGACGGAGGACGGAAAACTGATCGTGGGACAACCGGCGAAAGACCGGCTGATCACCCATCCGGAACGGACCGTTTCTTCTTTTAAGAAAGATATGGGAACCGGGCGCAGCTGGAAGCTGGGAGAAAAAAGTTTTTTGCCGGAAGAATTGAGCAGTCTGGTGATCCGGTCAATCGTGGAAGATGCACAGAATTATCTGGGCGAAGAGATTGAGGAAGCGGTGATATCGGTTCCGGCGTATTTTCATGATGAGCAGAGGGTGGCGGTAAAACGTGCCGGAGTGCTGGCGGGGATCTGTGTGGAAAGAATCATCAACGAGCCAAGTGCAGCAGCGCTGGCATCTTATTTTACAGCAAATGAAGAACAGAATATGCTGGTTTTTGACTTTGGTGGCGGAACACTGGATGTGTCATTGGTAGATTGTTTTGATACGATGGTGGAAATTGTTTCCGTAGCAGGCAATAACCGGCTGGGCGGGGATGATTTTGACCGGCTGATCGCGGAGCATTTTCTTCGGGAACACGGAATGGGAAGGCAGCAGCTGTGTGCGCAGGAATATGCGGTGCTTCTCAAACAGGCGGAACGATGCAAAAAGCTGCTTTCCCAGCAGGAAGAGGTCGTGATGCATGCGACGGTGGGCGATCGGGTTTATGAGAGTACCTATACAATGGATCGGCTGTTTGAGGAGAGTAAAGATCTGTTAAAAGAGATCCGTCAGGTCATCGGAAGAGCATTGAAAGACGGGAAAATGACGATCCATGATGTGGATCTTGTGGTGATGGCAGGCGGATCCAGCAAAATGCCGCTGATTCAGAAGTATATCCGCCATCTGTTTCATAAAGCACCTATGGTACAGGGAAACTGTGACGAGCTGATCGCGCTGGGACTTGGGCTTGTGTGTGGTGTGAAAGAGAGAAAAGAAGAGATAAAAGATTATATTCTGACGGATATCTGCCCGTTTTCTCTCGGCGTTGCCACGATAAATGAAGCAGACCCGGACCGGGCGTATATGGCAAATATCATCAATCGCAATACGGTACTGCCGTGTTCGAGAGTACGCAGGTTCTATACGGCATCGGATCAGCAGGATTATGTAGTTGTGGAGGTACATCAGGGAGAAAATACTTACGCGCAGGATAATCTGCTTCTTGGGAAAATCGAGATATCGGTTCCGCCAAAACCAAAGGGAAAAGAAGCGGTGGATGTCCGGTTTACCTATGATATCAACGGGATTCTGGTGGTGGATACCCGGGTGGTATCTACCGGTGTGGTGAAAACACATATTATTTCTCAGAAAATTCCGGAAGCAGAACTGGAAGAACGTGTCCGGGAGCTGGAGAAACTGAAGGTGCATCCGCGGGATCTGTCGGAGAATCAGCAGATGATGGAACGGCTGGAAGCGTTGTACCAGGAAGTATATCCGGAACAGAAAGAACAGGTGCAGCAGATGATCCGTACGTTTGAGGAATTTCTGGACGGACAGAATCCAAGACAGATCCAGGGATACCGAAGGTATCTGGAGAAAGCGGTCAGTGTGCTGGAATATTATGATCCGTTTGAGGAAGAATTCGATGCATCGGAGTCTGACTGGGATCTGTGGGACGAAGAGGAAGCACAGGATCCGGACAATGAAGAAACGGACGAGGAGGAGTTCTGGAAAAAGGAAGGGGATGATCATTCGTGGACCAGCTGACAGCATACCGGATCTTACAACTGATGCCGGGAAGCACAAGAAGAGAAATTCGGGAAGCGTATGCACGACTGGCGAAGGAATATCACCCGGAAGAGCATCCGAAGGAATTTAACCAGATTCAGGAAGCCTATCAGCTTCTGACCGGCCGGGGGGAAAACTGGTCGTCAGATGCGGTGGATGACTGGTTTTCAGACGGAGAAAAGACGGAATCTGAATGGGAATCAGAAGAAACGTGTGAATCTGATACACGGTGGAAAGAGGAAGAAGAACAGGAAGAAAGCGAAGAGTCGGAAGAAGCGTTTGACGAGGATTTTGAAGAGAGTGATGCAACAGAAGAATCCTGGAAAAGGACAGAAAAAGACGCAGAAGATCTACAGGAAAATGAGAAGTCGGAGGCTCAGCAGAAAAAAGAAACTCTTGAACAGGAGAGAAAAAATACAGAGGCATATCAGGATATCAGTCACTGGGAATTCCGGTTTGATGCGTTTGAAGAAGCGGAGCGCCGGGAACAGTGGAAACGGGAAGCGGAAACACAGCGAAGAAAAATGGACTGGCAGAGAGAACAGGAAAAATTGCAGGAGCAGACCCGCCGGGCAATCCGGGATTCGCTGTATGAACTGGAACTGATCCTTGAAGATAAAAGGCGAAGAAATCGGACGGAACTGTATGAACCGTTCTTCTTCCGTAGAGAAAACAAGGCAGTGATGCTGCAGGAAGCATATGTCAGCGGACTGATTGATCTTCTGGAAAAATATCCGGTGAAGAGGAAAGTGTACCTGACGCTGCAAAAGATTTATTCCGGATCCGGTGCAGAGTCAGCGAAGGTGCTGATTCGTTATCTGGAACAGAAGAATAAAAAAGAGACTCCAAATGTATGGGGTGCGGCGGCATTTGCTGCGATTGGAATCGGTCAGTTGCAGGGAATCTGTGGAGAAGAGTGGAAGTCCTCTTTTTCGACCATGCTTATGCTGATCGTTGTGATTCTGGGACTGGGAATATTATACGCAGGTCTTCGAACACATTACAGCGTGGGAATTTCTCAGATCTGGATTGCCGGGATCCTGTTCTGGCTGTCGTTTCTGGGATTGATTACGACAATATCCGACAATTTGTTTTGGGATGCAGACACCGGAATTTTTCTTGCGGTAATGGTTTGGTTCGAATCTATCATCTGGATGGTGATTCTTGGAATCAGGGCGATTGTGCTGAAGATAAAGAACCGGCGATAACAGGTTATAAAAAACAGAAAGGAAAATAAAAGTATGAGATTAGAGATGCATGCACATGACTGTGAAGTCAGCCCGTGTGCGGTGATTAAAGTAAAGGAACTGGTAGACGGATATAAAGAGGCCGGATATGACGGAATCGTGATCACCAATCATTTTGACAAGGGGATCATGCACCTGTGGGGTGAGACGACAGAGGAGCATTATCAGACTTATCTTCGCGGGTATGAGCTGGCAAAAGAAGAGGGAGAACGTGTAGGTCTGAGGGTGATCCTCGGTATGGAGATCCGTCTGGAATGCGGACCGGAGGATTATCTGGTATACGGCGTGACAAAGGATTTTATTCGGGAGCATATGGACATCTGTGGCTGCAGTCTGCAGGAATTATATGAGATCTGTGAGGAAAACGGATGTGTCCTGATACAGGCTCACCCTTTCCGGGAATACTGTCAGATACAGAATCCGAAGTATCTGCATGGTGTGGAGAGAAACTTTAATTCCGGACATGACAACCATAATGAAAAACTGGACGCATGGCTGAAGGAACCGGGAAGAGAGCACCTGATCATAACCCGGGGAAGCGACTGCCATGAGATTCCTCAGGTGGGACTGACAGATTTTGTGATAGATGAGGATGTGAAAAACAGCACGGAACTGGCACAGGTGTTAAAGAAGCTTGTATGAAAACCATAGCGGAGCAAGATAAAAATTCTGTTAATGTAAATAGTACACATATATAAAGGAGAAGAACACGATGGAGATTATAAATGGCGAAAGACTGGTATTGGGGACCTGTTATTACCCGGAACACTGGGATGAAAGTCTCTGGCGTGACGACCTGAAAAGAATGCTGGAAAACGGCATCGAAGTAATCCGAATCGCAGAATTTGCATGGAGCAAGATCGAGCGGTACGAAGGTGTATTCAACTATGATTTCTTTGACAGATTTCTGGATGTAGCTGCTGATATGGGTATGAAAGTGATCTTTTGTACCCCGACGGCTACACCGCCGGCCTGGTTGACTGAGAAATATCCGGAAGTTCTGAATGCAAACATGGACGGTGTTCTGTACCGCCATGGCGGAAGAAGACATTACAACTACAACTCTCCGAAATATCAGGAACTGACCAGAATTATTGTGGAAAAATCTGCATCTCATTATGCAAAACATCCGGCAATCATCGGATGGCAGATTGATAATGAGCTTAACTGTGAGAAAAATGAGTTCTATTCTGAGAGTGATACCATCGCTTTCCGCAAATTTCTGATGGAAAAATACGGAAGCATTGATGCACTGAACGAAGCATGGGGAACGAACTTCTGGAATCAGACATACAACAGCTTTGAGGAAGTGTATGTGCCGAGAACCACTCTGAGCAACAACACCAACCCTCATGAAGTATTGGATTATACCAGATTCGTATCTGACAGCGCATGCAAATTCGCAAAACTGCAGAGCAATATCATCCGCAAATACATCAAACCGGGTGATTTTATCACCACCAACGGTCTGTTCGGCAACCTGGACAACCAGAGAATGACAAACGAGAGTCTGGATTTCATCACATATGATTCTTATCCGAACTTTGCTTATTGTCTGGATGCGTACAACAAGGATAACTTCCTGAAAGACCGTATGTGGAGCCGTAACCTGTCTGAGGTTCGTGCGGTATCCAAAAACTTCGGTATCATGGAACAGCAGTCCGGAGCCAACGGATGGAATACCGGTATGGCAGCTCCGACTCCGAAGCCGGGACAGATGACCCTGTGGACCATGCAGAGTGTGGCACATGGTGCAGACTATGTCAGCTATTTCCGCTGGAGAACCTGTACTTACGGTACCGAGATTTATTGGCATGGTATCCTGGATTATTCCGGAAGAGACAACCGCAGACTGGCAGAAGTCAAATCGGTTCATGAGAAATTCCAGAAACTGTCTGAGCTTGCAGGCTCCAAGTATGAAGCAAAAGTTGGTTTCCTGAAAGACTATGACAACGCATGGGACAGCCAGCTGGATGTATGGCATGAAAAAGTAGAGTGGAAGAGCCAGCTTGGCATCTTCGAAGCTGCACAGAGAACCCATACACCGATGGATTATATCTATCTGCGCGATGATGTAACCGCAGAAGACCTGAAACCATATAGCGTACTGTTCTACCCGCATCCGGTACTGATCTCAGAGGAGAGAAAAGCCGTACTGGAAGAGTATGTAAAGAATGGCGGCTGCCTGGTTCTGGGTTGCAGAAGCGGATACAAAGATATGTACGGCCGTTGTGTCATGGACAAACTGCCGGGCAAATTTGCCGAGATGAGCGGTGTGGATATTCCGGAATACACACTGGTATCCCCGGACAACAAAGATATCGTGATCGACTGGGATGGCACGAAGCTGGAAGCTGCTGTATTTAACGATCAGCTGGCAGCAGTGGGTGAACATGCAGAAGTTCTTGGAAGATACGAGAACTGCTATTATGAAGGAGAACCTGGACTGATTAAGAATACTTACGGAGAAGGAACCGTATATTACTTCGGCGCAGCATTCTCAGAGGAAACAGCAGAAGTATTCCTGGAGAAACTGGGTGTGAAAGATCCATACAAAGCAAAACTGGAGATCCCGGAAACCTGCGAACTGGCTGTAAGAAAGAAAGACGATACCGAGTATTGCTTCGTTCTGAACTACAAAGATGCAGAAGCCGAGATCCAGGTCAAAGAAGAGATGACGGATCTGTATACAGGTGAAAAAGTGAGCGGTACGGTTGTGCTGAAACCGTTTGAGGTAAGAGTACTGAAATAAGGGTGTGAAAAGAGGCGGTGGAAAGAAAATCCATCGCCTCTTGAAAAATGAGATAGACAAAAAAATCAGCAGGTGTTAATATAACTGCAAAGCATACTATTTCCATTCATTGAGGAATTCAATTATCATTTCTAAAAACATATCTTGATGCCATATTCGGAGAAGTTTCAATGCTTTTATATATTTCCAGAAGATAACAAATACACCGATTACAATATCAGAAGAGGAGGAAATTGATGTGTGTCAGGCAGTAGATGAAATGATCGAAGACGGAAGAAAAATTCGTAGAAGAGATGGAAAAAGTCATGAAAGATATTCCTGTTTTGACGGAAACGTTGTACACTGGGTTATAAGAGAAGCTGTACAAATGTAGTAGTTATCGGGAGGTAGAAAGTTATGGAGTTTCAGGCAAAATGGATCCGGACTTCGGAAGAGACCGGTGGGGTGTGTCCGGTTTTTCGAAAGGGATGGAAAACAGAAAAGGAAGTAGAACGTGCGACGTTATATCTGACAGCGCTGGGTGTGTATGAGGCACATCTGAACGGAAAAAGAGTTGGAAATTATGTGCTGGCACCGGGATGGACGGCTTATGATAAAAGATTGCAGTATCAGGAATATGACATTACAGATCTGGTGGTAGAGGAAAATGAACTTATTGTAACACTTGGGAAAGGGTGGTTTCGCTCCCCGATGCCTGGATGGCAGGACACACCTGACAAGCTGCAAAGAATGGGTCGTCCGGGAGGTATTCTTGGAGAAGTGCATATTGTATACATGGATGGAAGCGAAGAAGTAATCGTAACGGACCAGAGCTGGACATGGGGAGAAAGCAGGATTCGTTTCAGTGAGATTTACGACGGGGAGTTCTGTGATGCCACTTTTGTGACGAAAGAGTGGAATACAGTAAAAGAATTCGCATGGTCAAAAGAGATTCTGATTCCGCAGGAGGGGGAAGAGATCCGGGAGCAGGAAGTGGTGACAGCAAAATCTGTTTTCCGCACACCGGCAGGAGAAATGGTCGTTGATTTCGGGCAGGAAATCACCGGATATGTGGAGTTTACCGTGGACGCTCATGTAGGTGACAGGATCCATATCCTTCATGGAGAAGTTCTGGATGCAGAAGGAAATTTCTACAATGCAAATTACAGAAGTGCAAAAGCGGAGATAAATTATATCTGCAGCGAGGGAACACAGACCTGGCATCCTGCGCTGACGTTCTTTGGTTTCCGATACCTTTTGCTGGACGAATTTCCGGGAGCAGCAACGCCGGAACAGTTCCGGGGAATCGCAGTATATTCCAACATCCGAAAAACCGGTGAAATACGGACTTCGGATCCGGTTCTGAATCAGCTGATCTCCAATATCTTCTGGGGACAAAGAGGCAACTTCCTGGATGTGCCGACAGACTGTCCGCAGCGTGACGAACGGCTTGGCTGGACCGGGGATGCACAGGTATTTACCAAAACTGCAAGCTATAATTTTGATGTGGAGCGGTTCTTTACGAAATGGCTTCACGATCTGGCAGCGGATCAGATGGAGAACGGTGCAGTAGGTCATGTAGTTCCGGACTATCTGGTTGGCGGAAATGCCAGTGCCGCCTGGGCAGATGCGGCGACGATCTGTCCGTGGCAGATCTATCAGACGTACGGCAATCCGCAGATCTTAAAAGATCAGTTTGCCAGTATGAAAAAATGGGTAGATTATGTGACAAATCACACAACCACCCCATATCTGTGGACAGGTGGAGAACACTTCGGTGACTGGCTCGGTCTGGATGCGCCGCAGGGAAGCTATAAGGGATCAAGCAGAGAAGATTTTATTGCGTCTGCATTTTATGCACATTCGACAGAACTTGTAATAAAGGCAGGACGTGTAATCGGGGAAGATGTGAAGGCGTACGAGGCACTTCATGAAAAAATCGTGGAGACTTTCAGAAACACATATCCGGAGTACGGGACACAGACGGAACATATTCTGGCGGTTCAGTTTGGACTGGCAGAAGACTGTCAGAAAACAGCGGATGCACTGGCACAGATGATTCGAAACGATGGCTGCCAGATGCGTACAGGATTCGTCGGAACGCCGTATATCCTGCATGTACTGAGTAATTACGGATATACGGATCTTGCCTATACGCTGTTATGCAGGAAAGAATATCCGTCCTGGTTGTATGCGGTGGGAAAAGGCGCAACAACGATCTGGGAACACTGGGACGGCATCATGGAAAACGGAGAGTTCTGGAGTACCGATATGAATTCATTTAACCACTACGCATACGGATCCGTGGCAGACTGGATCTATGAACAGGCAGCAGGAATCCGGGTGGTGGAAGAATATCCGGGATTTGAAAAAGTGCGGATCCATCCGAAACCGGGAACACAGTTGGAGTGGCTTGGAGCATCGATTGAGACCAGACACGGAAAGATCAGTTCCCGGTGGACGCACACAGACGGTGTGATTCGGTACGAGATTGTAACACCGGTTCCGGCGCAGATTGTGATCGGAAAAAAAGAAATAAAGGTGGAACCGGGCACATATGTGTTCTGGGAATAATCTGCTATATTGAAAAGATAAAAAGGAACCGGAATAAGCAATAGCTGTTCCGGTTCCGGTATAAAAAATATTCACTTTTTTGAGAGAGCCATAACAATAGCGGTCAGATGGACCAGGGTCTCTTTATCTATTTTCGTCAATGCTTCCAACAGTTGTCGGGTGGTATCCGGTGACTCATTGTCATAATCAAAAAATTCTTTTGGAGTAATTCCCAAGTATTCACAGATATAGAAAAAGACCGTCATTGACGGTAAGTTATGTCCATTTTCAATATTGTTGATGTACCCGGCATTTTGTCCAAGCGAAAGACTCATATCCCTGGCCGAGGCTCCTTTTTCCTGTCGGAGAGCACTAAGTCGTTTTGCAAAGTCTTCTTCTTGCATACCAGTGTATCACCTCCATATATAATCCCAAAGTAAGTATAGTATTTAATGCGATAAGTATCAGATTTTACATGCGAATATCTGACGATTAGAAACAAGTAGCTTTATTTTACACCATATAAAATATTAAACATCAGATTTGACAGGATATTAATAAAAGAATCATTTATTAGACGGGATATTCATTTATTTTTTATAAATATAAAAAAAGAATAAAATATCGACTTTACATAAATGAGAAAAAACATACTTAAAATAACACATTTAACCTGATACAAACGAAAAATTGATTGATTAAACAAGACACAACGCGTATAATATTATTAAAAAAGTATAAAAAGTCGAAGCTTTTTTCTGAAAGAAAAGGAATAGGAAAAAGCTGCGTACAGAGGATAAGAATATGAGATATCTTATTGCAGCCCATACCGATGTGGGAATAAAAAAGAAGACGAATCAGGATTCTTATATGATTAAAGAAGCACAGACGAAAATGGGACGAATCTTTTTTGGTGTTCTGTGTGATGGTATGGGTGGCTTGTCGAATGGAGAACTGGCCAGTGCGACCGTGATACGGGCGATGGAACAGTGGTTTGAGACAGACTTTCCTCAATTACTTGTGCATACAACGGATGCAGAGGAAGTGTTGGAAAAGGTAAAAAATGACTGGCACGTAATTGCCAACGAACTGAATGTGCAGCTGGCCCGGTATGTTGAAGGAACCGGAAACCGGATGGGAACAACGATTGTTACACTGCTTCTGATCAAAGATCAGTATTTTATTATGAATGTAGGGGATTCAAGAGCTTATGCCCTCAGTAATCAGGTTTATCAGCTGACGAAGGATCAGAGTCTGGTGCAGCAGCAGATTGACCTGGGATTGGTTCGTCCGGAGGATGCAGAGAGACATCCGCAGCGAAATGTGTTGTTACAGTGTATTGGAGCATCGCAGGAAGTACTTCCGGATTTTTACAGAGGAACGGTATTTCCGGGAAGTCTTTTCCTTTTGTGCAGTGACGGGTTCCGTCATGAGATCAGTGAACAGGAACTGTATATGCAGTTACAACCTTCTGTATTGACAACAGAAGAAATGATGAAAGAGCGGCTTGTATATCTGACAGAACTGGTGAAGTCCAGAATGGAGATGGATAATATCTCTGCTGTTGTGATGAAAACTGTGCAGGAGGGGTAAAGATGCTGGAGATAGGATCCGTCATAGATGGAAAATATAAGATACTGAACCAGATCGGTAAAGGCGGAATGAGTGTCGTATACCTGGCTCTGAATGAACGTGCCAATAAGACATGGGCGATCAAAGAGGTCAGAAAAGATGGTGTACAGGATTTTGCCACGGTCAAACAAGGGTTGATTGCCGAAACCGATACGTTAAAAAGACTGAATCACAAATATCTGCCGAGTATCATTGACGTAATTGACGATGAAGATACATTCTTGATTGTTATGGACTATATCGAGGGAAAATCCCTGAATAAAGTTCTGAAAGAAAGTATGGAACAGACGGGACTGCCGATTGGAATCGAGGATGTACTTTCCTGGGGTATCCAGTTGTGCGATGTACTGAATTATCTGCATACCCGGGAGAAACCAATTGTATATCGAGATCTGAAACCATCGAATATCATGTTGCGGCCGAACGGGGAGATCACACTGATCGACTTTGGTACCGCAAGAGAATTTAAGATAGAAAATATTGAAGATACGACAAGTCTTGGTACACCTGGCTATGCGGCGCCGGAACAGTACGGAAGCCAGGATCATAAAGGAAAGGCACGCCCGGAGAGTGATATTTACTGTCTGGGAGCGACGCTGCATCATCTGATCACCGGACGAAATCCGGCAGCAACGCCGTTTAATTTTCCGCCGATCACACAGTGCAGAACAACATTATTAGAAGAGACACCGCGAGAGTTTCGAAACGAACTGCTTGGTCTGGAGATGATCCTTACCAAATGTACACAGCAGGAACCGGAACAGAGGTATCGAAGCTGTGCGCAGTTACAGTATGATCTGGAGCATCCGGAAGAACTGGGACTGCCGTACCGGCGAAAGTTAAAAAATAAGATGCTTGCATTCTCTGTGAGTGTCGGACTTGCAGTTGTTATGGGTGTTGGTTCTCTGACTGGTGCGGTTCTGGCTAAGAAAACAGAGACATCAGGGTATGATTATTATGTGGAAAGTGCTCAGACAGCATCTATGCAGGATAAAATTACTTATTATAAGAAGGCAATCGCGCTGAATCCGGAAGCGGAAGATGCATGGCTTGGTTTGGTGAACGCTGTGGGGGAAGATAATGAATTTACCTCCGAAGAGGACAGCTACATTCTTTCTATATTAAGTTCCAGGGATAACGGCAGATCGAAAGATAATAAAACATTATTCCAGAAAAACGAAGCCGGGTATGTGCGGTTTGCTTATAACATGGGGATGCTTTATTACTACACCGAAGGAACGGGACAGAATAAAGCTTCGGCCGGAGGCTGGTTCGACATCGTGAGTAAAGCAGATATGAACAATCTGGATCTTGGAGAAGACGAGGACAAAAAGACAGCATGGAAGACACGTTCAGATATTCTGGGCAAGATCAGTGCTTACAACAGTAAGATCGGACAGACGAATCAGGCGGGAGACGCACAGGTTTCCTATAAGGATTACTGGGATGATCTGATGGGACTGATGAGTGATAACATCACAGGTCAGGACAACGTTATCACAGAACTTCGTCTGTATAATGAGATTGTATATCAGATCTGTACCCACTATGATGCGTTCCGGGAGGCAGGGCTTACTCAGGAAGAAATGAAAGAAGCACTGAATCGGATCACAACGGCGGTAAACGCGGCTGATGTGACGGATAATCAGGTAGCGAAAGAACTGAAGGACAATATTCTGGATGCCGCGGCTATCGGAGAAAAGCAGATTCAGGCGATGTTTGCAGCAAATGCAGTGACATCAGAAGATACACCTTCTGAAGGAGGTGAGGAATGATGACAGTAGTAGCAACAGCTGTACAGGGATTTGAAGAGAGATATACATTTTACAGAAATATTTTTCTGTACTGTGGAATCGCAGCTCTGGTTTTTCTGGCAATTGCCATCATTTTATTCTTCGTATTAAAGATCCCACAGGTATTCGGTGAACTGACCGGAAGAACGGCAAGAAAAGCTGTGGAAGAAATGGCAAGTGGCGGAACACCGACTATAAAGAAAAAGACAGATAAAAAGTCCAAAGGAAAGAAAGAAACGAAAAAACCGGCAAACGGAACACCATCGAAAAAACAGGTTTACAGTGATCTGATCGGAGAAAATGACACACCGGTTCGTCTGGTTACACACGATGATATACCGACACCGACGCTGATGCCAAGGAGAGAGGAAGAAACCAGTATCCGCAGCGAAGGTGAGACGGAGGTGCTTGGCGTGGGAACAACAGAGACCGAGACAGAAGTGCTTGGTGCAGGAATGACGGAAGCCGAGACGGAAGTAATTGGTGCCGGAATACAAGAATCCGAAACAACGGTTCTTGGAGCTGTGGAAGCGGAAACAGATATCCTGCAAATGCCGGAAACACAGGTTACACCTGAGAAAGCAGATTTCGTGGTAGTACGAAGTATCGTGGAGATCCATACAGATGAGGTGATCGAACGATGAAAAAGAGGAAACAGAAAGCCCTGAAATATCTGGGATTATCCATTGTGTGTTTCGGGCTTCATGCATGTTCGATTTTTCTGGAACCCTTTGCGGTAAACAGTGAGAATAAGGTGGCAGCCGGAGGATATATCCTGGGAGTACTCTTCTGGGTAACACTTCTGGCTGGAGCAGTTCTTTTTGGAGTTTGCAGGGAAATCATTTCCAAAACGGCTGGTTATCAGGAGTGGAAACAAAAGAAAATTATTGGTGTGTTTGGATTCTTCCGAACACCGCCGGCACGGATCATGGATCCGATTCTGCTGGTATCCTTCGCCCTTACTATCGTGGGAAATCTGACGGGAAGCATCCCGGAAGGTGTTCTTCTGGCAGTTATGGCGATCATGTTATTTACTTTTTATCTGCACATGATAGTAAATGGCAGAGTTTACAGATATATGACAATGAGTGAAAGGAAGGAAAAGAAAAGTGAAAAAGAAGGGAATTAAAAGAGCACTGGCCTTTCTTCTGGCCGTGGTCTTCGCTTTCTCGACCTGTATGACGGCCGGTCCGTATACGGTACAGGCGACAGAAGCCGGTCAGACAGGAAGCGGTGAAGAAGAAGTAGGAGGCGGCACGACACCGGATCAGGGAGGAACGGTTGACGAGAAGCTTTCGGTGAAGGTGGTGAACAATGCATCGATAGATATTGGACCCGGTTTGAGCGATGTTAATCTGAAACTTACGTATAATAACGGAACCGAAGCATCACTTACGATCGGAAAAGATCAGATAGGTGAAACGGTAAACACAGATATTTCTTATGATGAAGTTGTAGCCGGTACTTATGATGTGGTAATCAGTGATACCAATGGATTATATAACGTGACAGCTGAGACAGGAATCGATGAAGCAAGCAAAACATTGATGATCACAATTACAGGACTCAGTGTGAAAACAGACGATAACAGTATTTCAGGAGCAGCAGATGATACGGTATATGCAGCAGATGAAAATACATTTTCTGTAGTTGGAAGCTGGGCAAATTATATTGATACCTGGGAAATCAGAGACAATACTTCCGGTGCAACAATAGAAGAAAATGGGAAAAACTGTAAGGTAACAACTTCCAGAGGAAGCCAAGACGGAGCTCCGGCAGCGTTTACAATTGTGGCAAAAGTCGGTACACAGGAGATTGCAAGCAAATTGGTTACGGTAAAAAGAAAACCGACAAGTTTAAGTGTAAGTTCCGGAGAAGAGAATGGATGGCTGTTCAGTAAAGAAGTAACATTTACATTCACTTTAAAATCGGGCGATACTTTGGTAGGAGATCGAACTATTACAGGAAACTACCCGGAAAATAAGGGAACAACAACATTCGACTGTGTGACAAATGAAAATGGTGAAGCTACACATACAGTTAAACTGAAAAAATGGCAGAAAGATCTTGCAATAACAGGAAAATTTGATGGAGATAATATATATGAACCGGCAGATATTCAGGGAAGATATGCATTAAATAAATATACCGGAAAAATTCTGTTTGAAGAAGAAACAAATCCTAATAAATATTCTTCTGAGAACCCGCTGGTAGTGACATATGGAACAAAGGACACGGAACTTCCGATTACACTGTGTGATACAAACGGGCAGAGCGTAGAGAAAGACGAGAATGAGAGTGTGGAAACAGTGGATGCAGTTTCTGATAATTCTGCACTTGTAACTGTTTCAGCAGATAAAACAACCAAAACGGTAACCATTACTCCGAAGAGAGCATTTACCCAGCCTGTAAGAGTAACAATTACCGGTCAGACAACAAACTACAAGTTTTCAAGAGATATTTATGTACAGGTAGATCCATATCCACTGAAGATCAAAGAAGACAGCGTACATGTGTTTGCTCCTGGAAAAGTAAATGTGGAAGGAGCAGTTGAAGGCGAAAAAATCTACGATGGTACAACGAAAGTAGATGTAAAAGCCACACTGGAAGCGGTAGAAGACGATAAATATATACCAACGGATGCTGCTAAAGGTGAAATTGAGGCTTATAAAGAAGTTATTTTCAAAAATTATGACAGTAAGCTGAAAAATGTTGCGGAAAACGAAGCTGCACAGAAGATGTACTTCAAACCGGAAACTCTTAACAACAATGTAGAATTTGTCAGTGCAAGTGCTACAGACATTGCAACTTTTACAAATAACTATAAGATTCAGGATAAACGTCCATCAATTGAAAAAGAATTAACAATTCAGAAAAGAGTTCTGGAACTTTCCGTGGGCAACACAAGTCGTGGTTTCCGTGATCTGGATTATACAAGAGCACTGGATACACTGGTTTCCGTGAACGCAACTACGGGAGAAACAGGATTTGTTACAGGGGAAGGAACTGATTTAAAAGGATTCAAATTCCCGAACGTAGTAGATACAACAGCCACGGATCTGAATGCAGAAAATGTGAAAACAAAAGATACAGCAAGCTATGGTGAACACGCAGGTGCATTAAAATTACAGGCGGATGATCAGACAAATCCGACAAATAACTATAAGTTTGATCTGATTGATTATACAAGCGGAAATGTAGAAATCACAGAAGAAAAAAATGTTGAAGGCTATGTGTCTGTCAGAACAGACAGCATACATGCATATGAAGCAGAGGATAGCACACGTTACTATGGAAAAGATGCGAATGTCAAGTTTGCGCTGACAGGTGATTATAATGTGATCTATTCCTGCGATGAAAACGGTCAGAATGCGAATAATATCAGTGAATCTGGTCTGAGCCTGATCGGTGAAACAAAAGATATTGATCGTTATTTCTATCTGACCAATGAAGTAAATGGAGCAACCATCGCGAAAACACAGGTGTTCAGACTCCATTTCTTATATGATGAAACAGCTCCGAACTGTAAGCAGATTGCATTTGGTAATCAAGGTGGCGTAGTTTCCAATCTGGAACAGGCGATTACTTTTGGTATTTATAAAAACCATACCATCGAAGCAACCGTAACACTCAGCGATGACGGATCCGGTGTCAACGGAATGGCTTACTTTGTAGCTAACACTGCTACAGATAAAAACTATAAAGATCTGCTGACAGAAGATGATTATGCAGAAGCACTGGCAAACGAGCACTTTACGGATGCCGGAAAACCAGACGAAAACAATACATGGACGATAAAAAATATCGGCAAACTGAAAGATGGAGAAACAATTGAGTCCAATAACTACATCGTCTTTGTGAAAGCAAAAGATAATGTAGGAAATGTAAGAATTTATGGATCCAACGGTATCGTTCTGGAGAACCTGCATGATATTTCTGTAACTTATACAGAATCGGCAGACGGAACAGTAAACAGAAACACGTGGACAGATGGTATTACCTATTATTCCGGTAATGCGGACCTGAACCTGAAAGCGGAAGAGAACGCAGCAGATCCGAAATTCTATTCCGGACTGGAACAGATGGGATATCAGGTATCTTATGCATACGGAGACGGAAGCAAAGAAACCAAAGATCAGGAAGTTGTAAAGAATGAATATCCGGATAAAGTATCATTGGGAAAACTGCAGGAATACTGCACGATCACAAAAGATCTGCAGTTTGCAAATGATCCGAAACGCTCACAGGTAATCACAGTTACCGCTGCAGCAGCAGATACAAAAGACAATGCGGGCAACACTATGGATACCGATGCGGTACATACTCTGGTACTTGACTCTGTAAGCCCTGTAGTAACATCTTCCTGGGCGCAGGTGAATAACAACAAAGAATTCCGCCATGGAAAATATGCAAACAGCAATGTAACTTATGAAGTTACCGTACAGGAACGTTTCCTGAAAGATCTGATTGTTACCATTAACGATAAAGATTATACTCTGGATCAGCTGGAAGCACAGAAAGATACACTGGGTATCGGAACAATCAAGAAAGATGCAACAGCTGATATTACAAAGACAACCGACAGTACGCTGTACAAATTTACTCTGATCTTTGATAAAGATGGTGATTACAAAGTAAAAACAACGGCAACAGATGCGGCAACCAATACCAAAAGTGATGACGAATTTGAATTTACCATTGATACCGTGGCACCGGAACTGGAAGTAACTTATACTGCATACAACAAAAATCAGACCACTTCTTTACTGGATCCGTCTAAAGGACGTGCTTATGCAAACGAAGCAGTAGATTATGTAACAGCAACAGCAGTTATGACAGAGAGAAACTTCTCTGCAGAAAATGTGGTTGCAGTTGTCAAAGCAGTAAACAGTCAAAATGCAGATGTGTCTGTTGCTGACTATGCAGCAGCGATTAAAAACAAATGGAATGATCTTGGAGAGGTAAGCGGTTCCGACAATCGCCACAGATATACAATTACCCTCCCGGTAATTAATATCGATGCAAATTACGATTTCACTTACGATTACACCGACCTGGCAGGTAATCCGTTAAAAGCGACTGTAAAACAGGCAGTAACTCTTGACCGTGTAAGACCGGAAGGAACTGTTACTGTAGAAGATCTGGTAAATGGTTCTATATCTCAGGTATGGAACAAACTGTTAAATACCATCACATTTGGATACTTCGGTAAAAACAGTGTACGCGCATCCATGACGAGTGAAGATGAGACCGCGGGTGTTGCAACAACCCAGTATCTGGTATCTCAGAAAGCACTGAGTCGCGCAGATCTGGAAAAACGGACCGACTGGACCGGATATTCTGCTAAGATTTCTCTGGCAGCAAATCAGCATCTGGTGGTATACGAAAAAGTTGTGGATAAAGCAGGAAATATCGAGTTCTTCAGCACGGATGGAATCATCGTGGATAACACGAACCCGACACCGACGGTAACAATCACACCGACCACTCCGGCATGGGGTAAAGGAGTGTACAGCGCGGGGGACAATCCTGGATTTGATGTGCGTGTGGAAGATCCGGTAGTGAATGATGCATATTCCGGACTGAAAACCATCACCTACCGTATCGTAAACGGAACCACCGGCTATACAGAGAGCGGTACACTGGCTAATTTAGCCAAAGAAACCCATCAGCAGGTATGGACCGGACATGTAAATATCAACCCGAACCAGTTCTACTCCAACGATGTACAGGTAAGTGTATACGCGGAAGACTGGTCCACCAACAGTGCGACTTCTCAGACTGCAACACTGAAAGTCGACAACAAAGCGCCGATCGTAAGCTTCAGCTTCGATAAGAGCGACGTACATAATGGAAAATATTACAAGAATGATAAGACACTGACGATCACCGTAGACGAGAGAAACTTTGATCCGTCTTACCTGCCGAGAGTAACTTCCACTACAGGTGGCGGATACAGCATCAGCGGATGGAGCCATAACGGAGAGATCCATACGGCAACCGTTACTTTCTCCGGTGACAGTGATTACACCGTAAGTTATGACTGCTATGATCTTGCGGGAAACAAATCCAATACGGAAAACCTGGAAGAGTTCACTGTAGATAAGACCGTTCCGGTTATTAAAGTTTCCTATAATAATAACAGCGCACTGAACGGCAATTACTACAAAGCAGCAAGAACAGCAACGATCACCGTAACCGAGCATAACTTTGATCCGTCCAAGATCACGGTATCCACAACGGCTTCCGCAGGCGGAGCACCTGGCGTGAGCGGATGGTCCAACAACGGAGATACCCATACGGCAAATGTAGTCTTCAACCATGATGCAGATTACACCTTTACAGTCAGTGGATTTGACCTTGCGGAAAACAAAGCGGCAGATTATGCACAGGATAAGTTCACAGTGGATCTGAAGAATCCGGAAGTGAAGATCACCGGTGTCAAAGATAAATCTGCAAATAACGGTACTGTAGCACCACATATCAGCATCTCTGATACAAACTTTATTACGAGTGGTGTGAAAGTTACACTGAAGGGTGCCAACAGAGGAGATGTGAAGATCGATTCTCTGGCAAACATCACAAGCAGTGCAACCGGTATGAACGTGATCTTTAAGGATTTCCCGGAAGGCATGGATGATATCTATACCTTAACCGCGAAAGTAACCGACAAAGCAGGAAATGAAACAACCTCTTCGATCACCTTCTCTGTAAACCGTGATGGTTCTACGTATGAGATCGGAAGCAGTACAAAAGCCCTGATCGATAAGAAATATACAAATAAACCACAGGATCTGGAAATCACGGAGATTAACGTGGATGATCTGACAACGATTGAGATCACCTACAGTCTGGATGGAAAAGTCGTTACTCTGAAAGAGGGCGAGGATTACACTATCACAAAATCCGGTGAAGACGGACAGTGGAAGAAATATGTATATAAGATCAAAGCTTCCTGTTTTGAAAAAGAAGGAAACTATGTGATCAACATCTACTCTGAAGATGCGGCACATAACTCCACAACGAACAAAACAAAAGCAAAAACGATTGAATTTACCGTAGATAAGACGGCTCCTACCATGGTTGTATCCAACCTGGCAGACAGAGGACGTTACAAAGAGAACACCCATGAGTTCACACTGAATGTAAAAGATAATATTTATCTGGCTTATGTGGAAGTTTATCTGGACGGTGAACTGTTCAAACGCTTTGAAGAAGATGAGATCGCACAGCTGAATGGTGAGCTTCTGGTGGATATTGCCAGCAGCAACCAGTACCAGACCATTGAACTGGTATCCTGCGACAAAGCCGGTAATATTTCCAAAGAAGTATACGATCCGGAAACAAACAAACAGGTACCTGCTTCTTATAAAGTCCTGGTAACACAGAACAGCTTCGTACAGTTCATCAACAACACACCATTGTTGATCAGCGTGATCGTAATTTTTGTTGCCATCATTGTTCTGATTATCGTACTGGTAAAACGCAAAAAAGACAAACAGAAATAAAACATCACAGACAAAAGCAAGAAAACGGGCAGGAGCATGAAAGTGCCCCTGCCTGTTATAAAAAAGGAGAAAGCTTATGATCCAGGAAGACAGAGCGTTATGGAAATATATAGTATTTGGATTTTTAACCTGTGGAATCTATAACTTTTATTTTATTTATAAAATGGCACAGGATGTAAATGAGATGTGTGCGGATGACGGAAAGAAAACCAGTGGTCTGGTAGTATTTATCCTGTTATCTTATCTGACCTGTGGAATCTATACTCTGATCTGGTACTATTCCCTGGCAAACCGTCTGGCAGAGAACGCACCGCGTTATGGACTGCAGTTCCAGGAGAACGGAACCACGGTTCTCATGTGGCATATTTTCGGTATGTTGTTATGCGGAATTGGAGCATTTATCGCTATGAACATTCTGATCAAGAATACGAATGCGATGGCAAAAGCATATAACGGTCATGGCGGAAACAGACCGGACGGAGGCACACAGCCGCCCAAAAGCCCGCAGCCGGCGATGAACGGACAAAACTTTCAGCAGATTCCACAAAAGTCATATAATGAAGGTGGATGGACAAGTCCACAGGATCAGGGATTCCGGCAAAATCAGAAACCGATGTCTCAGCAGAATAATTATGCAGAAAGCGAAACCACTGTACTGTCTATGGATCAGAATTCGAGTCAGGCAGCATCTCAGATGCCGCCAAAAGGACTGCTGTACTTTGTACAGACGCAGCAGAGTGTTACTATCGAGAAAGACGAGTTTAAGATCGGTAAAAATGCAGGTATGGTGGACTATGTGATCAGCAATGACACGTCTGTAAGCCGCCAGCATGCAGTGATCCAGAGAAAAAACGGACAGTTCTTTGTGACGGATCTTGGATCTACGAATGGAACCTTTGTCAATGAAAAAAGAATCAGTGGTACCGTGCAGTTACAGGATGGCGATAATATTCGATACGCAGATGTGATCAGTGTGTTCAATATTGTGAGATAAAGGATCTGAGAGGGAAAAACAGTGAAGATTAAAGTAATTATTGTAGACCAGGATACGAACTATACCAGTCATATGTTGCAGGTGTTTCAGACGCGGTATGCGGATAAAGTGGAGATGAGAGTATTTTCCGATGTGAACAGCTTTTATGCGAATATTCGGGAAGCATATGCAGATCTGGTCTTGTACAGCAGTAACCTGCAGTTAGATACAGCAGAACTTCCGGAAAGTGTGGTGATCGGTTGTCTGTGTGAACAGTCCGGGATCGAAGAAATCGGCGGGGTAAGTGCCATTTGTAAATATCAGAAAGTAGATATTCTCTATAAACTGATGCTTGGATTGTTTGCAGAAAAAGCTTCGGATATGAAGTTAAAGACCAGTGGCAATCTGGTACATGTGACATTATTTACTTCCGTGCAGGGCGGATGTGGTACATCGGCAGCAGCTGCTGCCTATGCACTGCGGATGGCAAAGGAAGGAAAGAAGATCTTCTATCTGAACCTGCAGAAGTTCGGAAGCAGCAACCTGTATTTTACAGGAGAGGGCACAATGAGCTTTTCTGATGTCATCTATGCGCTCAAGAGCCGTAAGAGCAATTTGCTGATCAAAATCGAGAGTACATTAAAGACCGATCCGAGCGGTGTGGACTTCTTTTCGGACTGCAGAAATGCCTTTGATATGATAGAACTGAAGGATGATGAGATCGTAAGTCTGATCCAGGCAATCGGACAGGTAGGCGAGTACGAAGAGATTGTGGTTGATCTGTCCGGTGACTTGACAGAGCGTCAGCTGAAACTGATGCAGGATTATGCGGACAGTGTGATCTATATATGTGACGGAACGATGACAGGTATCCGCAAATTCGAGAAATTCTGCGAGACCATTCGTGTCATCGAGGAGAGAAAAGAAGTACAGATCATGAATAAGATTCAGCTTTTATATAATCGTTACAGTTCAAAAAACAGCATGCAGATGGAAAAACTTCCGGTCAGCCTGCTGGGCGGCATCCATCGGTTCGAAAATGTATCGGGAAGACCGCTGATCGATCAGATTGCGAAGATGGATATCTTAAGACAGGTGCGGTAGAAGATGACAGACGAAAGAAAATTAGAGATTGTCAGACAGTTTAAAGAGGAAATCTATAAAAGATTTAATCTGAACGTGATGAGTGATGAGAACCTGGAGACGGTGATTGAGCAGATGATCGTGGAAAAACTTGGTTCGGAATACATCACGATCGAGGAACGCGTGGATATCATGGAACGGGTATACAGTTCCATTCGTGGTCTCGGTGTTCTGGACAGTATTATCAAAGATGATGATATTACAGAGGTTATGATCAACGGACCGAAAGATATCTTTATTGAAAAAGCAGGTAAACTTTCCAAACTGAATCAGACCTTTGACGATGAAAAACAGCTGGAGGATATTATTCAGAAGATCGTAGGTCAAGCTGGACGTGAGGTCAATCAGGCGAATCCGATCGTGGATACCCGTCTTCCGGACGGCTCCCGTGTCAACGTGGTACTGCCGCCGATTTCCCTGAACGGGGCTATCGTCACGATCCGAAAGTTTTCCAAAACCCCGATGACTGTACAGATGCTTCTGCGATATGGATCCATTACACCGGAAGTAGCACATGTACTGGAGATGCTGGTAAAAGCAAAATACAACATCTTCATCTGTGGAGGTACCGGTTCCGGAAAAACGACGTTCCTGAACGCGATATCGAACTTTATTCCACATGATGAGCGTGTCATTACCATCGAGGATTCCGCGGAGTTACAGATTGAAGGAATTGATAACCTGGTAAGTCTGGAAACCCGCAATGCCAATGCGTCCGGAAACGGTGCCGTGACGATTCGGGATCTGATCAAGTCTTCTCTGCGTATGAGACCGGAGAGGATCGTCGTCGGAGAGGTTCGAGGCGGCGAGGCTCTGGATATGCTGCAGGCGATGAATACCGGTCACGATGGTTCCCTGAGTACCGGTCATGCCAACAGCACAAGAGATATGTTAAGCCGTCTGGAAACTATGGTGTTACAGGGAGCGGACGGACTTCCGTTGGAAGCTATCCGTCAGCAGATTGCTTCGGCGGTGGATGTGATCATCCATCTGTCCCGACTGAGAGATAAGAGCCGACGGACGATGGAAATCTGTGAAGTGCTCGGATATGAGGAGGGTGAGATTCAGCTGAATCCGATTTATCAGTTTGTGGAAGACGAACATTCCACACTGGAACATGTATCCGGACAGCTGAAGCGGACAGGGAATCCGTTTATCAACGACTATAAGCTGCGGCTTTCGGGAAACAGAGAGGAAATATAAAAATGGCGAAAAAACAAAAGAAAGAAGAATATGTAGAGTTAAATGGTGTTCTGGGAAATGCATTTGACTATCATGTATATCATATGCAGTTTACAGATTATCTGATCGCATGGATTCTGGGATTTGTACTGGCAATGGTTGTGATTCTGATCTTTTTCGGCAGCGTGATCTTCGGAGCAGTTGCAGGTGTGCTTGTTGCCATCAAGGCCCCGAAGTTTTATGCAGAGTTCCGAAAAAATCAGAGGTTAAAATCCCTGCGGGAGCAGTTCAAAGATCTTCTGGAATCCCTTTCGGCATCGTATTCTGCCGGACGAAATACGCCGGATGCGTTCCAGGATGCCTGCAACGATATGATCTCTATCTACGGAGAAGAGAGCGATATTGTACGGGAACTGGAATTGATCTGTACTGGACTGAACAATAACATTAACATCGAGGTACTGCTGACAGACTTTGCCGAGCGAAGCGGACTGGATGATGTGATGAGTTTTGCCAATGTGTTTGAGGTGTGTAATCGTCAGGGTGGTGACTTGAAACGTGTGGTAAATCAGACGAGAGATGTCATTAGCGATAAGATGGAGATTGAGATGGAGATCGACACGATGGTTGCCGGTAATAAAAATGAGTTGAATGTCATGATGGTTATGCCTCTTTTGATTGTGGGCATGATGAAAGGCATGGGGATCAGTTCCATCGGAACCAACACCCCGGCAAATGTCGTGATCAAAGTGATCTGTATCGGTATCTTTGGACTGGCATATGTAATGGGATCCAGGATCACTGATATCAAAATCTGAGGAGGAAAAGAAAATGGATATGACCAGACTTCTTTTACTGATAATAGCTACGGTACTGGTTGTCCTGTGGATCTGGCTGGCGAAAAAGTATGAAGCCGAATTCAAAGATCTGACGGATTCCATTGATCCGAACGAATACCGATATCCGGAACTGTTCTGTGTCGGCTTCGGGATCATGAAGATCCTTCATATTGACAGCAGAAGTAAAAAAGCCAGAAAGAGAATCAAGGAAATCTCAGAAGTACAGGGCAAACGATATGCCGAATATTACTATCTGGTGATCAATGGAGCCAAATGGACCTATGGATTTACCGTAGTCGTGGGAATGGCGGTTCTTGGAGCGCTGGGAAACAGCGGGCTGGCAACGGTTGCCGGTGTGGGATTTGCCGGACTGCTGATGTGGTATGTAGAAGAATTAATGAACGATAAACTGGAAGCAAAGAGGGATGAACTTCTGGCAGATCTGCCACAGATGTTATCAAAGATGACGCTGCTGGTAAATTCCGGAATGGTTGTCCGCGAAGCCTGGAAAAAGATTGCCGAGAGCGGTGACCGGGCGCTGAACAGGGAGATGCGTCTTACCGTAGACGAGATGAACAATGGTGTTGCAGAACTGGATGCGTATAAAAACTTTGCAGACCGCTGTGCGATCAAAGAGATCCGTCGGTTCTCATCCACGATGATCCAGAACATGCAGAAAGGTAATTCCGAGATCGCTTACTTCTTAAAAGAGATGTCGGACGAGATGTGGGAGGAGAAGAAACATCTGGTAAAAAGAAAAGGAGAGGCAGCCAATTCCAAACTGCTGATCCCTACCGCGATGATCTTTATCGGGATCCTGATCCTGGTTATGGTTCCTACATTCATGAACATGTAAGTAACAGGGCAGCCTGTACTTAAATAAATAACAAAGGAGAGGAAGATTATGCTGAAAAAGGTAAAAAACATGATGATCAGCAAAGCAGTGAAAGTAGCAGAGGTATTCACCAAAGAAGAAAAAGGTGCATCTGATATTGTTGCAATTATTGTAATTATTGCAATTATTCTGGTAGTAGCAGCGATCTTCAGAGAGCAGCTGACAGCCGCTGTAACAACTGTATTTGAAAATCTGACCGATTTTATCGGTTAAGGATGCTGATGTCTTCCGCTGCAGGGAATCCCTGCAGCGGAAATTTGCACAAAGAAATCCGGTACTTACCGGTGGAGAGAATAGATGAAGATAAAAGATGAAAAAGGTGTAGCAATGGTGGAAGCCACGATCTATATGCCGATTGTACTCTGTGTAGTCATGTCATTGATTTATCTGGCCCTGTTTAACATGCAGGAATATATGATGCTTTATGAAGCCCAGCGTGTGGCAGCTGTGGCAGCGAGGGAAGACGCCTATATAGGATATGATACGTTTGGTATGGGGTCTGATAATGAAATCGAGTTTAAAAACGGTGCAGATCTGACGTCGGCAGGAAAAGTAAACGCATATATGGAGGCGCATAATGAATCCATGAGCGCTCTGTACAGAGGTGCAGGGAAACTGGTCAGTGCGATCACGGGTGGTCATGCAAGTGCACAGGCGCAAAACGTTGCCGGAACGGTCAGTGCATCAAGTCTTGTGGCAACAACAGGGATGAGTACGCCGGAGATCGAAGTGAAAACAGGTTTTCTGGGGACGAACGTAACGGTGACGATTAAACATAACATACCGATGCCGGGCGTACTGGCGTATCTGGGGTATGACGGTTCTACGACACTGAAAGCAGCGGCTTATACGTTTTCCATCAATCCCAGCGAATTTGTGCGAAATGTAGATCTGGCAGAAGATCTGACCAAGGCCATATTTGACAAACTTGGTCTGGACTATGGATCCTTTACATCCAAGACCCAGTCTGTGTTGCAGAAAATATTGTAGGGGAGGGGTGCAAGATGCAGATATTTTATGAGAAAAAAGGTGCGATATCCGTATTTCTTTCCGTCATCCTGCTTCCTATGCTGATCGTGGCACTGCTGGCCACCGATGCAGCAAGAATCTACAGCGCAAAATCGGTGATCGCCGATGCTGGCGAGATGGCGATGAACGCAGCCTTGGCCCAGTACAATGCGAAACTGAAGGATGAATATGGTCTGATCGCCATGGACAAAGAACCGTCCAGTATGCAGGGGGATCTGGAAAAATATTTCACGGCAAGCTTAAATGGAGACGGACTGAGTAATTCCGGGAATTACAAGCAGGTGCTGGATCTGATGGAACAGAGCTTTGAAGTGATCGATGTGGAAGCATCCAAGGTCTATAAGACCGAGGTAGAAAAACAGCAGATCCTGGAATACATGAAATACCGCGCGCCGGTGTGTATGGCCGATATGGTACTGGACAAAATCGATCAGATCAAAGATAATAAAAAGATGATAGAAGCTATGGAGGCAGAGGCAGACTTCGCAGAAGCTATGGAAGAATGCCAGGATGCATTTGAAGATGCCAAGAACAAGCTGGATGAACTGAATGAACAGCTGAAATATTTCCCGTACGATTCCAAAATCAACCAGGATCTGGACAGTACGGAAATGGAGTATAAACGTGGTGGTTTGAGTATGGCGTTTATGATTCGTGCGGCAATCGGTCATTATGACGATTATAATAAGACCGGTGTACAGAATGCATCGACGACACAGCAGAAATTTGATCTGTTGAACGGTGCAATGACAAGCTTTATCAATGCGGCAAAACAGGTATCTCTGGGGAATCCTCTGGATGAAACATCGTATAACCAGTTCATGGCAGCAATGTATTATAAAAATACGATGGATGCACTTGGCGGAGAAGGCAATCTGCTGACCTGGTACGATGAACTGAATACACCGGCAGATGACGAAGAAAGCGATGAGGAAGACAGTTCTTCTGGTGGGGAAGATCAGGCAAGAAAAGACCTCTCTGACAGCATTACAGATTATAAAAACAAAAGAGATGCCATCATGCCCGGTTATAAGCAGTCTATGGATCAGTATGTAAGAACCAATGTTTATAAATGGGGTGACACGCTGAACAACTATTGGACAAGTGCACAGAGCGGAGAGATCCGAGCAAAAAATGCAAAAGATGCACTGAACATAGTAAAAGAGAAACTGGAGAATGCGGCAGAAAAACATGCCATCTGGAAAGAAAAAACAGATGCTCTTTCCAATCCGGGCAGTATGAAAGATGAGGTAGAAAAATATGAAAACATGTTTGACACTACAAAATGTGAGCAGCTGATCAATAAGGTGGAAAGTGATGAGGCGACTTTTAAGCGAATTCAGGAAGAATTGAAAGGCGAAAAATTCTTTGATCAGTCCCTTGCAACGGTAGACAGAGGAACACAGATGCAGAAGTTCAGTAATGAAGCATCTTATGTTATGGACAATAGAGACTGTGTGACATATGACGAATACAGCGAGCTGAAATTTATCTGTGATCAGAGTTACCGGACAGGATATGTACACATTCATGTGACCTATGTTCTGCAATCTATTGAAAATGATGAATTCTACAAACAGCTGATCGAATACTGTAAGAGCAGAGAATCTGCGGAAAAAAATGAAAAACAGGAACAGGCAAATGAGACACTGGATCAGGGTAAAGAAGGAGCGGAGGAAGCAAAATCAGAAGATGGATTTCCGACGTATGACTGGAGCAGCGCAAGTGTAACCCTGCCGTCAAGGTTATTGGGTTACAGTTCCTATGGCGCCAATACAGATAAACTGACAGCTACTACCGGTGGAGATATTGATAACAAGGGCGATCGAAAGAATATTATCAAAAATGTAAAAGAATCGATCAAACAGGCCAATTCTTTTTTGGATGGAGTGGATCGAATCCTTTCAGATGGGATTGAAAATCTGTATATTGCAGAGTATGCAATGCAGATGTTTACCTATTATACCGTAGATAAAAAAGTCAATGCATCCCATGAAATCGAGACACTTTCCGGAGAGAATCTGACAAGTTTAAGCGGATATGAGTTTTCATCATCAAACCATAAAGCCTATAAGGCAGAGACAGAATACATTCTGTGGGGAAAAAGTTCTTCGAAAAAGAATGTACAGGCAACGGTGGCAGTGATCTATGGTATTCGTTTGCTGTTTAATGTATTTTATGCTTTGACGGACGAAAAAATTGATTTGTATGCGACCGGAATTTCAGCACCGTGGGCAGCAGTAGCTCCTTATCTGGAACCAATCATTAAGCTAGTGGTAAAACTGGGACTTGGTTTGTGTGAGACGACCGATGATATTAAAGATATCAAAGGAGGATATGGTGTATCACTTACGAAAGGAAAAGTAACATGGGTTACCTTAAAAGCACTTTTGAGTGCGCCTAACGCAGATAACACGCGGGGAACTCTTACATTTGACTACTCCGAATATTTGCGGTTGTTTTTAAATACTGCAATGTTGGCTGCCGGATATCAGCCGGCACTGGCACGGATCGGAGATTGTATTCAGGTCAATACAGACAGTGATATCACCAAGATGTCGACCATGTTATCAATAGAAGCAACTGTAACAAATCGGACCACATTCATGCGGAAGATTGCTGACTGGAGTGGAGCCGGATGGCAGTATGGAGACAGTTATTCGATTGATTACAAAAGTGTTTTAGGATATTAAGAAATAAAAAATAAGAAATAAAAAAACAAATATGGAGGAACAAATTATGAAAAGAAAAATTTATCTCGCAGTTATGGCAGCAGCAGTAATCAGTATGGCAGGATGTGGTAAAAAGACAGCTGATACATCCACAGATGCAACACCGGAACCGACACAGGAAGCGACGGTAACAGAAGAGGCAACACCAGAGGCAGAAGAACCTGTACAGGATACACAGGAAGCAGAGACAACAAGCGGAGATGAAACGGGTGTATATCCGAATGCAACAGGTCTGACAGAAGTGGCTATGGGCGTGACAGAAGATATCTGTACATTTAAAGCACCATTAAATTATGTACTTGCAGGAGGTTATTATGATGAAAATAATGAAGAGCAGACGATTGAGGGATTGAATTCTGCTACTACGACTGTTGAGGAAGCGTTGGCAGCCGGAAGCTTTTCCACCGGCAATCACCTGGCCTTCTTTACAATGACTTCTTTGGATGCAGATCAGACCATGATTACTACCGGCATGTATACACCGGATATCATGTCATGGGACGATTTTAAAACGTATTATCCGGATGCAAAAGAGATTGGAGACACAAACGTTCCGGGACTTCTCTATCATGTAGAAGCGATCAGTGGACAGAGTGTGGCAGTAGCTGTGAAAGTATCTGATGATGTTACACTGCAGATCGTCTATGAGGGATCATTGGAAGATGAAATTGGCGAAGATGAGCTGGGACAGAGATTATATAACCTGGTAACAGTAAAATAAAGGAGTAACAGGCAATAACGTTTGAGAGAAAAGAGGATGTACATGGAGAAAAAAGATACATGCAGAGGAGCTCTGACGGTAGAGGTGTTGCTGTTTCTGATTCCGTTCATGATGGCATTTCTTACAATCATCAATGCCGGAAGATTCGTGCAGTCGGAGATGCTGATCCATCATGCGATCACACAGACGGCGAAACAGATATCGGCGTATGGATATGTACTTACCAAGACCAATATTACGGATCAGATGATCAGTACCAACAACAAAAGCAGTAAATTTAAAACGGATGCTTCGAATACCGTAGATTCTGTAAAGAATTTTTCCAATTCCGTCAGTGATTTTACAACGACCGGAGATCTGCAGAGTGTGATTGATTCGGGAAATGCAGCCTATACACAGCTATCAGATTTCTTCAGTGATCCGGACGCAATCGCGACGGGGGTTATGTCCATGGTGAAATCGGATATCCGAGGAGCGGCTATGACTTATGTGGCTGGAGAACTTTCTCGGGCCTCTATCAAGAATTCAATCGGAAAAGTCAACGATGATGTGGATACTTATCTGACCAACCTTGGTATTGTTGATGGTCTATCCGGACTTGATTTTAGTCAGACCAAATGGATATCCGTGGGAGAAGGAAAAGGAGATGTTCAGATTGTTGTTACTTATACAATGAAAAACAACATCTTTCCACAGTTTGATTTTGGCGAATATGAAGTACGACAGTGTGCATCTACGCTGATGTGGTAGGAGTGAATATGAAATTTTTAAAGAAAAGCAAACGCTGGATGAAAGCACACTGGCAGAATAAGAGTTTCCGGATTTTCCTGGCTGTCAATATCCTGCTGGTGGTGCTGTTGTCTGTGGAAAATATGCTGCTGTTTTCCGCCGGGGTACTGAAGATGCTGCGATACGTGATCTTGCTTTGCGGGGTTGCGGTGATCGCATGCATCGACCGGAGGAGCAAACGGATCCCGAACGAGATCCTGCTGGCACTGGTGTATATTCGGGCGTTGGTATTGATCGCGGAATGTGTAATGTATCCGTCGTATGCGCTGTCCATGATCATATCCGCACTTCTCGGAAGTATCCTGGGAGGCGGTATGTTCCTGATCTGTTATTTTATTACAAGGGGCGGTGTCGGCATGGGTGATGTCAAGCTATTCTTTGTGGCAGGTCTGTATCTGGGATCGGGAGGCATTATGGCGGTGATCGTAACGACCGTATTTTCTTCGGCAGTATACAGCATCGTACAGCTGGTACGGAAGAAAGCAAAATTAAAAGATGAGATAGCTTTTGCCCCGTTTGTATGGATCGGTCTGATTCTGGCCATGGCACTGGGGATTTAGGAGAAAAGACAGATGAAGAGAAACGTAATACTGGGTCTTGTCGGACTGCTGGCAGTATCCTGGCTGGCAGCGGTCAATGACATGGTATCCATACCAAAGAAAATAAAAGAGCATATCGCAAAAGCAGAGGTCTTAGAGGAGAAACAGATCTATGTGGATGCGGTAGACGAATATCAGGGTGCTCTGGAATATGAGCCGGACGATGTAGAACTGTCCATGAAAATGGCAGAAGATTATCTGGCTTACGGGGAGAATAAAAAGTTTATCTCCACCTGCCAGAAAGTGGCAGAAGAGAATCAGAAAGATACTATGGCGCTGGATACACTGATGAAATATTATCAGGATAACAAACAGGAAGACCGTGCGGTGAAATACCTGAAGACTTTTACGAAGAATTATCCGAAAAATGAGAACGCACAGAAATGGCTGAAAGAGCTGCAAGGTACCTATACCAGACTCTTCTGCAAATACGATCAGCTGAGTGCGATCTACAACGATTCCATGGTGGTCTACGATGAAATCAACAATCTTTACGGAGCGGTAGATGCCAGTGGCAGGGAACTGGCAGCCTGCCAGTACAAAGAGATGCATCCGTACTCCGAGGATGGTTATGCACTGGTACTTCGGGACAATGATACCTATGCATATCTTGACCGGGACGGACTGGCCAGAAAGGCTCCGGATGAGGGATATACGGATCTGGGACTTCTGAACGATGATCGGGTACCGGCCTGCAAAGACGGCAAATACGGATTCCTTGATGATACGATGGAAGAGAAGACCGATTTTTCCTGGGAGGCGTTAAGTTCCGTGAGTAACCGGCTGGCGGCAGCTGAAAAAGACGGTAAGTGGGCAATTATTAACCGGAACGGAAAGACAAAGACCGATTATATCTACGATGATGTTGTAATGGATGAAAACGGTATCTGTTCGAACCAGAAAGTATTTATCGTAAAAGAAGGCGAGAGTTATCATATTGTCAGTTCAAAGGGAAAAAATGTCGGAGAAGAGACCTTTGACAATGCAAAAGCATTTACCCGGGACGGTTATGCGGCGGTAGAAAAAAACGGCAAATGGGGATTTGTCGATGCTGAGGGAAATCTGGTGATCGACTGTCAGTATGATGATGCGCTTTCCTTTACCAGCGGTTATGCAGCAGTAAAACAGGGTGATGTCTGGGGCTATATCGATACGGAAAACACAATGGCGATCGAACCGGATTTTGCGTTGGCTACAGCACTGTCTACAGAGGGAACCGCGGCTGTCAAAATGGTCAATGAAGACGGTGAAATCTGGCAGCTGATTCAGCTGAGCATATTTGAATAAGGACAAACAGGAGGAAACCCGTATGATTACATTTGATATAGACGAACAGGAGTCCGGAAAATATCTGGTATATTATAAGCAGGAAAGAGACGAAGTGGATTCCCTGGTGATGGGAATGATGGAGAATAATAAGATCGAAGGAACCGTGCCGTTTGTAAAAGTGCAGGTGGATACGGTGGTAAGTTATCGTTATGATATCACCGGACTGCAGCCGTTGAATGAATATTTCAGCGGTATCGTATCAAAAAACAAGATTCTGACGGTGATCGAAGAGATTCTGGATGAGAGAACTCTGCTGGAAGAGTATATGCTGGATCTGGAAGCTGCGGTGCTGGAAAGTAAATATATGTTTGTGGATCCGGCTACCGGACACGTAAAACTGCTGTTACTGCCGGTAAAACATAATAATCTTTCAATGGATATGTTTTTCCGGAGCATGATCTTCTCTATTCAGTACGATTCTGCTGAGGATGTTTCGTATGTGACAAAGATCCTGAATTATTTTAATGGTGCAGAGACCTTTACGATGACAGGTTTTGCGGCTCTGATTCGTGAGCTGAAAGGACAGAATACTTCGGTACAGCCACAGAGGATTCCGCCGGCTTCTACTCCGGTCAATCCACCACAGACAGGGGTTCAGATTCCACCATGCCCACCGGTACAACAGGAACCTGTGCGCCAGACATCGGTACAGCAGAATCCGATACCGACTCCGCCGGTACAGGTGCAGATGGCTCCCCTTCAGAATGTTCCGCCGGTACAGCCGGATAATGTACAGGATCCGGGAACCACAGTGTTGAATGGAGCGCCGGTTGGAGGAAATGTACAACATTACGTCAATCCAAATCTGACACGCAATCAGAACCCGGCACCATTACCTGTGCAGAGCCATGGTGTGAATATCCCGAAAACATATCCGGGAACAAGCCAGTCTGTATTTGTCAGTGAACCACAGCAGGAGCCGAAAGTGGAAACTGCACCGGTAAAAGAGAAAAAAGGACTTTTTGGAAGAAAAGAAAAGGTAGAGAAACCGCAGAAATCCGGTGGATTGTTTGGAAAGAAAGAAAAACCGGAATATACCACGGCTCCAAAAGTGGAAACACCAAACAGACCGAGGAACTTCCGGGGAGTAGCAATTCCCGGCTCCGATGTAGTGCCACAGCAGGAAAACACTGCAACAACACCAACCGCGATTCCGGCACAGAATGTGTCCATGCAGGTGCATGCTGCTCCGATCCAGAACTTCGGTGAGACGGTAGATCTGCAGTCCTATACGAACGCTGCCAGGGGAACAACTACGGTTCCTCCGACACCGGCACCGGTGAAAAAACCGTGTCTGATCCGTAAATCAACCAGAGAACAGTTTGTTCTCACAAAGGAGATGACCCGTGTAGGAAGAAGCCGTGAAAATGTAGATATTTACATTACAGACAATACAAGTATTGGGCGTGTGCATGCGGTACTGTATCTGCGAAACGGCCGCGTATATGTGGAAGATCAGAACTCCAAAAACGGTACGTTCTTAAACGGCCATCGGGTAAGTGGTCAGGAAGAACTGATTCCGGGTGCACGGCTGAGCATGAGTAATGAAGAATTTGAAATCGCCTTTTTATAAGAGCGGATCACAGGAAGAGAGATGTCATGAAAATATGGCGGTTCTCTTCCTTTTTTGATAAAAATATTTTGTTGTGGAATATGTTCCATTAAAAATAGAAATCGCATATTTCTTTTCAGAATGGGGATCCTGTATAGTGAAAGAAAAGAAAAACAGTCAGACAGGAGGTATCTGTATGAAAGATACATATAATAAAGAATATCTGATGAGGGACGAAAAACCCTGATTCCCGGTCATGGGAGAGTTTCACTATAGTCGTTACCGGGATGATCTGTGGGAGGAATCTTTGCGGAAAATGAAAGCAGGCGGAGTCACCGTGGTGTCAACTTATGCATTCTGGATCCATCACGAGGAAGAGGAAGGTGTGTATGATTTTAACGGATGCCGGAATATCGTGTGTGGTATTTTATGGTGACTGGGATCCGGCATTTGTATGGAAGGATGAAAATCATTTTCCGGTGCTTCATCTGGATCGGGAACGTGCACTGCAGGCATGGAAAGTGACGCTGGATCGGGATTATCTGATACTTTCGGATGACTATGTGTGGGAGAAAGATGGAAAACTGCACATAGAAGGAGAGAAAGAGACGGTGATCCGGTGTTATCCAAAATTGAAGGACCTTTCGGTTCTTCCGGAGGGATTCGAAGCGTGTGGTGCGGATCAGGAGTTTACCCTGTATCGAAGAAGCAAAAAAGCGGAGGATACCAGGGTAACAGTGATGGAAGAAAACAGGAATGAGGATTTACGGATCTACAACCTGAAAATAATTTCACCGGGAACCTGGCGGGACACGATTCTATCTCTGGACTTCGGTGGGGACAAAATCGAGATTTTCCGGAATGGGGAGATGCTCACCGATAGCTACTATACCGGCGAGCCGGTACAGATCAGCCTTCGCTACTTTGATTTTCCGGAAGAACTGCAGGTAAAGATTTATCCACTGAAAGAAGGTGCCTCAAAATTTCTGGAGCACTGGCCGCAGATGAAAGATGGATGTGCGTGTGAGCTGTATGTGGTTGGTGTGAAGGATCTGGTGTGGTAAAGTATAAAGATTTAAATTGAAGAAAGGAAAGTTGTTGATAGTATTATCTATGGCACAACTTTCCTTTTGTGTTGCAATGCATATCAAAAATTGGTCCAGTGGATTAATTTTGATTATTATATCCTTGCGCAGAAACCGGATTTGAGATAAAATGTTTAAAAGGTTTAAAATAAACCATTGCAAATTGAACTGTTAAAATAGTTACGAGGAACAGACAGGGGGCTTCTACATGAATGTAAAATCCATAGATATCGCCAGGGCACTTGGCATCTCTAAATCCACTGTATCTCTGGCATTGAATGGAAAACCGGGCGTGAGTGAACAGACACGGCAGGAAGTCCTCGCATGTAAGAAACAGCTGGAAGAGCATGGGGTAGTGCCGCCGGGAATGTTTTCGAGACAGCCGGAACAAAGAAAAAGACAGCAGATCAAGATTGTCAAAATTACAAATGGAATGAAAAATATACAGGGAGCTGAGCTGGATCTCTGGACAGATGTGAATCAGGTATTTGAGAAAAATCTGCAAGCAAATGGATATTCGCTTGGATTACTGTATGCAGATTTCAGGGAGGAAGATCAGTCCCGCATGATTGCCGAATGTAATGCGGATGATGTGGCGGGTGTAATTATTTTCGGAACGGAATTAAAACAGGAAAACAGTCCGTTGCTTGACGGAATCCGAAAACCGCTGGTGATTTACGATGCGGCGCCGGACATTGAAAAATATCCGGTGATTCTGATCGATAACCGTCAGGGAGTAGAACTTGCGGTGAACGAACTTCTGGCGAAAGGAAATACAGATATTCAGTATCTGTGTAATCCATTACCGATGTATAATTATCTGAGCCGGCGCAGAGGTTTTCAGGAAATTATGAAACAGAAGGGGCTGGGAGATGCTTCTGATCGTATCATCAATACGGGAAGCAGTATAGAAGAAGTTCATCAGATGATGCGAGAGTATCTAAAAACAGCAAAGCTGCCTCAGGCATATATTATGGAAAGTTATCATGTTTCCATGGGAACGATTATGGCAATGCATGAATTGAATATTCGTATTCCGGAAGATGTGAGTCTGATCGGTATTGATACTCTGCCAAGTTTTCTCACCGGAGGCATTGATATGACAAGTATCCGTGTCCCCCATACAGAAAGAGCATACTGGGCAATACAGTTGTTATTGAAGGAAATAGAACACCCGGTAAAAGAAAAATGTAAGTTGTATACAAATTGTGTGTTTGTAGATGGTGAAACAGTTAAGAAAAGATAAAAGAGAACAGCAAGTGAAAAAGTTCAGATTCCGTGTGGGAAGCTGAACTTTTTTCTTACTTTACAGGAAATTGCTTTCCTGTAAAGTAAGAAACGCTCCGCGAGGATGTACCGAGGCACGTTCTTAGTTCTATGGACAATGAGCAAAGACATATATTTATAGAAAAAGTTGAAAATAAAAACGAAAAGGTTTAAAATATAAACAAAAATAAACATGAATTTAAATAAAAGAGGAAGAATATGAGAAGATACAATTATGAAAAACAGGTGGAAAAATGGGATGTTCTGGAAGTGACTGTAGAAGGTCATTCTGATAAGAACCCATTTGTAGATTATGAGATTCAAGGAATCTTTACAGGAAAACATGAGACAGTAACTGTGGACGGATTTTATGACGGAGAAGGTGTGTACAAAGTAAGATATATGCCGTCTTTCGTGGAATTATATACATTCGAAGTGACAGGGAGCGCGATAGACGGGGAAGTGCTCAACGGGAAATTTCAGGTAACAAGAAAAAGTATCCGCAAAGTACTTCGCTATGATGAAGTTTATATTCCAAGGAATTCCTTATGTGTGGGCAGAGCGCGGTTTCAGATGCTGCAGTCAAAAGGTATTTTGCCCCTGAAAAAGAGGCGTCATTGCTTTTATGTGAAGAACATCACAGAGAGCAATGGCGCTTTTTGAATTGGCAGGAAAAGGCCTTTTCTTTGTTATTAAGTAGTCACATCAGGTATACCAGATGTAGTGACATAGAAAGATGAAACACGACATGTTGATAAAAAATATTGTTACATGAGAAAAGTTCGTTAAAATAACGACAAATAGCACTAAAATAAAATATTTATTGTGCAAAATGATAAAATAAAGTATAATAGTGATAATGACATCTGTATAAAATGCAAAAGTGAACGGCAGCAATATGGAGGTTGAAACTGCGGTTTGCGCAAAACTGTTCAGAGGGGAAACTGAACAGGTACGGAAAGTTATCGAAATCAAAAAAGAAAAGGGCAATGAAGTGAAAGGAGGAAACTACATGCTGGATCAATCTTATTACCAGAAAACGGATGAGATTATCGAACACTACGGCCGCAAGGCAGCTTCCCTGATTCCGATCATGCAGGATATTCAGGCAGAATATCGTTATCTGCCGGGAGAACTGCTTACTTATGTGGCGAAAGAGATCGGAGTCAAAGAGGCAAAAGCCTACAGCGTGGCAACATTCTATGAAAACTTTTCCTTTGAACCGAAAGGAAAGTATGTGATCAAAGTCTGCGACGGAACTGCCTGCCATGTAAGAAAATCCATGCCGGTAAAAGAAGCTCTGATGAAAGAGCTGGGACTCAGTAATAAGAAACACACAACGGATGATATGTTATTTACCGTAGAGACCGTATCTTGTCTGGGAGCCTGTGGACTGGCGCCGACTCTGACGGTCAATGATGAAGTACATCCTAAGATGACGCCGGAAAAAGCTATCGAGCTGTTAAATGAATTGAGAGGAGAAAGCGTATGAGTATAAATTGCCGTGAAGATCTGTTGAACAGACAGGCAAAGGTAAATGAAGAAATCAAATCGTATACCTGTCGCGTTCTTGTCTGTTCCGGTACCGGCTGTATCGCATCCGGTGCTCAGAAAATTTATGAAGAAATGGAAATTCTGTGTCGGGATATCGATGGTGTTACCGTAGAGATGCAGAAAGATGTTCCGCATATCGGTGTGATCAAAACCGGTTGTCAGGGTCTGTGTGAACTGGGACCTCTGATGCGTATCGAACCATATAACTATCAGTATGTACATGTACAGCCGGAAGACTGTAAAGAGATCGTGGAGCGCACGATCCTGGAAGGACAGCCGGTAGAGAGACTGTTCTACCGTGATCATGAGACCGTTTGTCCGCATCCGGACGATATTCCGTTCCTGAATCAGCAGACACGTATCGTTCTGGAAAACTGTGGAAAGATCGACGCAGAGTCGATTGACGAATATATCGCAGCCGGTGGATATCAGGCACTGGCCAAAGCACTTGGCTCCATGACCCCGCAGGATGTTATCGAAGAAGTTACAAAATCAGGACTTCGCGGACGTGGCGGTGCGGGATTCCCTGCAGGAAAAAAATGGTCACAGGTAGCCCGTCAGAAAGAAAAAGTACGATATGTGGTGTGTAACGGTGATGAGGGTGATCCGGGTGCGTTCATGGATGGCTCTGTAATGGAAGGTGATCCATATAAGATGATCGAAGGTATGACCATCGCCGCTTATGCAGTAGGTGCAGAAGACGGATATATCTACGTGCGTGCAGAGTATCCATTATCCGTAAAACGTCTGCGCATGGCGATCGAACAGGCAGAGGCAAATGGTCTGTTAGGTGATCATATCCTTGGTTCGGATGTGAACTTCCATCTGCATATCAACCGTGGTGCAGGTGCTTTTGTATGTGGTGAGGGATCGGCTCTGACGGCATCCATCGAAGGAAACAGAGGTATGCCGCGTGTAAAACCACCGCGTACCGTTGAAAAAGGTCTGTGGGAAAAACCGACCGTGCTGAATAACGTAGAAACATATGCCAATGTACCGAAGATCATTCTGGAAGGTGCGGACTGGTTCCGTACCATCGGTACCGAGGGAAGCCCGGGAACAAAGACATTCTCTCTGACCGGTGCCATTGAAAATACCGGTCTGATCGAAGTACCTATGGGAACAACACTTCGTCATATTATTTATGATATCGGCGGCGGACTCAAGAGTGGTGCTGCTTTCAAGGGCGTACAGATCGGCGGACCGTCCGGCGGATGTCTGATCCTGGATCAGCTGGATGCGCCTCTGGACTTTGATTCGGTAAAGAAACTGGATGCCATCATGGGATCCGGTGGACTGGTAGTCATGGATGAAAACACCTGTATGGTAGAAGTAGCCCGTTTCTTTATGAACTTTACCCAGCGTGAAAGCTGTGGAAAATGTGTTCCGTGCCGAGAGGGAACCAAACGTATGCTGGAGATCCTGGAGCGGATCGTGGACGGCAAGGGTGAGATGTCAGATCTCGATGAGCTGGAAGAACTGGCGCACATGGTACAGAGTATGGCTCTGTGCGGTCTTGGAAAGAGTGCACCGCTTCCGGTCATCAGTACCCTGAACCGGTTCCGCGACGAATACGTTGAACATATCCGTGATAAAAAGTGCCACGCAAAAGTATGTACGGCTCTGCGTCAGTTCCATATCAATTTCGAGTTCTGTATCGGCTGTGGAAAATGTGCGAAGAACTGTCCGGCGGGAGCGATTACCGGAGCTATCAAGCATCCGCATCAGATCGACAATAACCTGTGTATCAAGTGTGGTGCCTGTAAAGATAACTGTAACTTTAATGCAGTATATGTGGAAATGTAGGAAGGAGGGTGTCTTATGAGTCATATGATCATCGATGGAAGAAAAGTTGAATTTACGGATGAGAAAAATGTCCTGTCAGTGATCCGAAAGGCGGGTATCAATATCCCGACACTGTGTTACCACTCCGAGCTTTCCACATTTGGTGCCTGTCGTCTGTGTACCGTGGAAGATGACAGAGGAAAGATGTTTGCATCCTGTTCGGAAGAGCCGAGAGACGGCATGGTGATCCATACCAATTCCGGACGTATCAGAAAATACAGAAAACTCATCGTGGAACTGCTTCTGGCAGCACACTGCCGTGACTGTACCACCTGTGTAAAGAGTGGAGAATGTGTTCTGCAGGAACTGGCACATCGTCTGGGGGTTGAAAATGTCCGGTTCCAGAATACGAGAGAACAGAGAGAACTGGATCTGAGTTCCCCGTCTCTGGTGAGAGATCCGAATAAATGTATCCTTTGTGGAAACTGTGTCCGCGCCTGTGAAGAACTGCAGAGTATCGGTGCTCTTGGATTTGCATTCCGTGGTACCGAAGCGATGGTTATGCCGGCGTTTGACCGGAAGATTTCCACAACGGACTGTGTAAACTGTGGTCAGTGCAGAGTATTCTGTCCAACCGGAGCTATTTCTATCCGAACCAATATGGATGAAGTGTGGGAAGCTCTGGCAGATCCGAATGTGCGCGTGGTAGCTCAGGTAGCACCGGCTGTCCGTGTTGCAGTGGGAGATCATTATGGTCTGACCAAAGGAAGAAGCGTGATGGGCAAGATCGTCAATGCTCTGCATCTGATGGGATTTGATGAAGTATACGATACTTCCTTCAGTGCGGATCTGACGATCATGGAAGAGAGTGCAGAGTTCCTTGACAGAATCAAAAAAGGAGAAAAACTTCCGTTACTGACTTCCTGCTGTCCGGCATGGGTCAAATTCGTAACCGATCAGTACAAAGATTATATTCCGAACCTGTCCACCTGCCGTTCTCCGCAGGGAATGCTTTCCGCAGTCATCAAAGAGTATTTCCGTGATCCGGAGCATGCAAAGGGGAAGAAAACTGTTATGGTTTCCATCATGCCATGTACTGCGAAGAAGGCGGAAGCTGTTCGTCCGAATAGTTTTACCAAGGGAGAACAGGATACAGATATCGTTATCACAACCACAGAGCTGCTTCGTATGATCGACAACTTCGGCCTTGATTTCGCAGTTCTTGAACCGGAAGCATGTGATATGCCATTTGGATTTGGCTCCGGCGGTGGAGTGATCTTCGGTGTAACAGGTGGTGTAACGGAAGCGGTGCTTCGTCGTCTGACCAACGATCACAGCAAAGAAGCGATGCATGAGATCGCAGAGAGTGGTGTTCGAGGCGAAGAAGGTATTAAAGAGTTCTCGGTAGATTATCAGGGAACCGAAATCAAGATCTGTGTAGCCAGTGGTCTTGCCAATGCGAGAAAAGTTATGGATCAGGTAAAGAACGGAGAAAAAGAATATCATCTGATTGAAATCATGGCCTGTCGTCGTGGTTGTATCATGGGAGGCGGACAGCCGACCAGAGCCGGTGACAGAACAAAATCACTCCGTGCGAAAGGTCTGTACAACGCAGATAATACAACGATCATCAAGAAATCCGATGAGAACCCGCTGGTTCAGGAACTGTACGCCGGATTATTAAAAGGTAAAGAGCATGAACTGTTACATAACGAAAGTTATGAATAAATTTTAAAATCATATAACTCCTGGAACTATTCCGTATTTGCATAGGTAGATGCGATCGGAACTGTTGAATTCTGACAGAGCGGATGTTATCATTTTTAAAAAGTACTATCAAAAAGAAAAACTATGAAAAATGTATAACGGAAAATCAGGAGGAAAAATGAGAGGACTGTATTCATCCAAGACTGAAATCAGACACAAAATATTCACGGAGATTGCCCGTATGGCATACGAAGAGCAATCTCCGGAGGAGGTATTGGAAGAACTTCCATATAAAATCATCCCGGGAGAGGTTGCAACTTACAGAGACAGTATTTTTCTGGAGCGGGCAGTCGTTGGTGAGCGTCTGCGTGTGGCAATGGGAATGTCGCTGAGAAAAATCACGGAGCATGCGCCAATCTCCAAAGGTGTGGAACCCAGTATTATAGAAGAAAAATATTACGAACCGCCGCTTATCAATGTGATCAAATTCGCCTGCAATGCCTGTCCGGAGAAGAGAGTCATGACAACAGAAGGATGTCAGGGCTGTCTGGAACATCCATGCGTGGAGGTCTGTCCGAAGAAGGCTGTCCATATGGAAGGTGGAAGATCTCATATTGATGAGTCTTCATGTATCAAATGTGGAAAGTGCTTGGAAGCCTGTCCGTATAATGCGATCATCAAACAGGAGCGTCCATGTACAAAAGCATGCGGAATGAATGCGATTGGTTCCGATGAATATGGAAGAGCGGAGATCGATCAGGAGAAATGTGTATCCTGCGGTCAGTGTCTGGTAAGCTGTCCGTTCAGTGCCATTGTGGATAAGGGGCAGATTTTTCAGACGATCATGGCGATAAAGAGCGAGACACCGGTTTATGCGATTCTTGCGCCGGCGATCGCAGGTCAGTTCCAGGATATGAAAAATACAAAGATCCGTGGCGCTTTTCAGGCACTGGGATTTACTGATGTGAGAGAAGTTGCGATCGGAGCGGATCTGTGTACGGTGGAAGAAGCAAAGGATTTTCTGGAAGAAGTTCCGGAAAAACTGCCGTTCATGGCAACATCCTGTTGCCCGTCCTGGTCTATGATGGCGAAAAAACTGTTCCCGGAACAGGCAAAATGCATTTCCATGGCGCTGACGCCGATGGTTCTGACTGCGCGACTGATCAAACAGAAAGAACCGGACTGCAAGATCGTCTTTGTTGGTCCGTGTGCAGCGAAAAAACTGGAGGCAAGCCGGAAGAGTATCCGCAGTTATGTGGATTTTGTACTGACATTTGAGGAAGTTGCCGGAATGTTTGATGCGAAAGGTGTGGACTGGAAGGATATTCCGGAAGGCGAACCTTTATTCCGTGCAAGTGCAGATGGACGCGGTTTTGCAGTCAGCGGAGGGGTTGCACAGGCTGTCGTACATGCGGTAAAACGGATCGATCCGGAACGGGAAGTCAAAGTGGTCAATGCAGAAGGTCTGCAGAACTGCAAGAAGATGCTCCAGATGGCGAAAGCAGGTAAGTACAATGGCTATCTGCTGGAAGGAATGGCATGTCCTGGAGGATGTGTGGCCGGAGCAGGTACGCTGCAGGCGGTAAAGAAAGCAGCAGCAGCGCTGGAAAAGATGAAAGGTGAAGCGTCCTTTACAGAATCTTCCGACTCAAAATATCAGTCAAGACTGGAGAGTTTGGAAAAGTTTGATGTGGAATAACATACAGATACTACAGCTACAGAGAGCAGAATTTTCTGCTCTCTGTATTGAAAAGAAGCAGGCACAGAAAGTGCAGATATAAGGGAGTGAGTGGAACATGAACAGAATTGCCGTGATTGGAATTATCGTGGAAGAACCACAGGAAGTCGAGAAACTCAACCAGCTGCTTCATGAATATGGAAGTTATATCATAGGAAGAATGGGGATTCCCTACCGGGAGAGAAAGATCCATGTGATCAGCATCGCGATGGATGCGCCACAGGATACGATCAATGCCCTGACCGGCAAGATCGGAAGACTGGAAGGAATCTCGGCAAAAGCAGTTTACTCGAAATAGGAGACATGCATGAACAGAGACATACTGAGTAAGATCGAACAAGAGCAGATGATCAGCCGTGAGGAGCTGGAAGAACTGCTGACGACAACTGATCAGGAACTGATCGAGGAACTGTACCGGCGGGCGAGAGCGACAGCCGGGAAATATTATGGAAAAGAGATCTACCTGAGGGGGCTGATCGAATTTACCAATTATTGCAAAAATAACTGTTATTACTGTGGGATCCGCTGTGGCAATGAAAAAGCGCAGAGATATCGGCTGACCATGGATCAGATCCTTTCGTGCTGTGAAAGCGGATGGGAACTGGGTTTTCGGACCTTTGTACTCCAGGGAGGAGAAGATCCTTATTATACCGATGAGCGGATCTGTACGATCACAAAAGAAATCAAGAAACGATATCCGGACTGTGCGGTGACGTTATCGATCGGAGAGAAAGAACGGGCAAGCTATCAGGCGTATTTTGACGCGGGGGCTGACCGGTATCTGCTTCGGCATGAGACGGCAGATGAAGTGCATTATCAGAAACTTCATCCGTCACAGATGTCACTAGCACACAGAAAACAGTGTCTGAGGGAACTGAAGGAGATCGGATATCAGACAGGGTGTGGTTTTATGGTAGGATCGCCGGGACAGACGCTGGATACCTTATATGAGGATCTGATGTTTATCAAAGAACTTCAACCGGAGATGGTGGGAATCGGACCGTTTATTCCCCATCAGGATACCCCCTTTGCAGAAGAAAAGGCAGGAACGCTGGAAGATACCTTACGGCTTCTGGCAATCATCCGGCTGATTCATCCGATGGTACTGTTGCCATCCACCACTGCACTCGGAACGATCCATCCGATGGGAAGAGAAAAGGGTATTCTGGCAGGAGCCAACGTGGTGATGCCAAACCTGTCACCGATTCAGGTGAGGGACAAATACCAGCTGTATGACAATAAAATCTGTACGGGCGAAGAAGCGGCAGAGTGCCGCGGCTGTCTGGAACGGCGCATAGCTGCGATTGGTTATCAGTGTGTGACAGATCGCGGAGACAGTGCAATGTGCCGATGAAAAACAAGAAATACTAATTGGGAAGATTGCGGAAATCTGTCTGCGGGATCCGAATGGAATCACAGAAGACCCGGCAGCCTGACCAAAAAGAAAGGAAGAGAGACGTTATGTATAATCCGAAATCGTTAAAAGCCGAGGAATTTATCTCAGATGAAGAGATCAGAGAGACCCTGGCTTATGCAGATGCAAATAAAGATAATATAGAACTGATCGACCAGATCCTTGCGAAAGCAAAGGAATGTAAAGGCCTGACACACAGAGAGGCTTCTGTGCTGCTGGCGTGTGAGATGCCGGACAAGATTCAGGAAATGTATGAACTTGCGGCAGAGATTAAAAAAGAATTTTACGGAAACCGGATCGTGCTTTTTGCACCGTTGTATCTGTCCAATTACTGTATCAACGGCTGTGTATACTGTCCGTATCATAAAAAGAATACACATATCGCCCGGAAAAAACTGACCCAGGAAGAGATTGTAAAAGAAGTGACAGCTCTGCAGGATATGGGACATAAACGACTGGCGATCGAGGCAGGAGAAGATCCGGAAAACAATCCGATCGAATATATTCTGGAATCTATCAAAACGATTTACAGTATCAAACATAAAAACGGAGCCATCCGCCGTGTGAACGTAAATATTGCGGCGACCACCGTGGAAAATTATCGAAAATTAAAAGAAGCCGGAATCGGAACTTATATTCTGTTCCAGGAAACATATCACAAAAAGAGCTACGAAGAACTGCATCCGAAGGGACCGAAACACAACTATGCATATCATACCGAGGCCATGGATCGTGCGATGGAAGGTGGTATCGATGATGTGGGTCTTGGTGTGCTGTTTGGACTGGAGCTTTATCGTTATGAATTTGCAGGGCTTTTGATGCACGCAGAACATCTGGAAGCTGTACACGGTGTGGGACCGCATACGATCAGTGTACCACGTATCAAACATGCGGACGATATCGATCCAACGGTATTTGATAACAGTATCAGTGATGACATTTTTGCAAAAATCTGCGCGCTGATCCGTATCGCAGTGCCGTATACCGGTATGATCATCTCTACCAGAGAGAGTCAGACAGTTCGTGAAAAAGTACTTCCGTTGGGTGTTTCTCAGATCAGTGGCGCGTCAAAGACGAGTGTTGGTGGATACGATACACCGGAGACGGAAGATGAAGTGACTTCCGCACAGTTTGATGTCAGTGACCAGAGGACACTGGATGAGATCGTACGGTGGTTAATGGAGATGGGAGATATCCCGAGTTTCTGTACTGCCTGCTACCGCGCCGGAAGAACCGGCGACCGTTTTATGTCCCTGTGCAAGAGCAAACAGATCCTCAATTGTTGTCATCCGAATGCACTGATGACATTGATGGAGTATCTCCAGGATTATGCTTCACCAAAGACAAAAGAAATCGGTATGAAACTGATTGAAAAAGAACTGGACAATATCCCGAGTGAGAAAGTCCGCAGAATCGCAGAAGAACACCTGCGGGATATCGAAAACGGACAGAGAGATTTTCGGTTCTGACAATAAAAAGCGACTGTTGGAGTACTGAGACAAGAGGGAAATACAGTCGAAAGAAGTGACACAGCGGACAATACCTGCAAAGGCGCAGGGGTTGTCTGTTGTGTCTGTTAGGTTACGGAAACAATGAGTAAAACTCAGATGATTAGAATAGAATTGGTTTACATAAAATCAATGGAGGAGATTATATGGGTACAACATTACAGGAAACGCCCTCCGGAAACCGGCTTCATATAGGTATATTTGGAAAAACAAACAGCGGAAAGTCTGCCTTTATCAATGCATTTTCCGGACAGTCTGTCTCCATCGTGGCAGACGTAAAGGGAACCACCACCGATCCGGTCTACAAGGCGATGGAGATCGCACCGCTTGGTCCGTGCGTGTTGATCGATACGGCAGGATTTGACGATGAGGGAGAACTGGGAGCCATGCGTATGGAAAAGACGGCGCTGGCTGCACAGAAAACAGAACTGGCACTGATCTTATTTGCATCCGAGGATATGGAAACAGAACTGGAGTGGTTCCGGTATTTTCAGGGAAAAAAGACACCGGTAATCCTGGTAGTAAGCAAAAGCGATCTTCGTTCTGAGAAAGAAAATCAGACATTTGCAGAAAAACTCAGAGAACAGACGAAAGAGAAAGTCTGCATCGTGAGCGCAAAAACCGGAGCCGGAATCGCAGAACTGAAAGAGCGGATGATCCGCATGGTTCCCGAAAGCTTCGGCAGCCGGACGATCACCGGAGATCTGGTATCCGAGGGAGACGTTGTCCTCCTGGTAATGCCCCAGGACATCCAGGCACCCAAAGGTCGCCTGATCCTCCCTCAGGTACAGACGATGCGGGAACTGCTGGATAAAAAATGTATTGTTTTAAGTACCACCACCGACAAACTGGTGGAAGCCCTGGATCAGCTGAAAAATCCCCCAAAACTGATCATCACCGATTCTCAGGTCTTCGACTATGTCTATGATCACAAACCTACAGAAAGTCTGCTCACCTCTTTCTCTGTCCTCTTCGCCGACTACAAAGGCGATCTGGACTACTACAAAGAGGGGGCCAAAAAACTGATGAACCTCTCCTCCGATTCCCGGGTCCTGATCGCCGAATGCTGCACCCATGCACCACTGAAAGAAGACATCGGCAGAGAAAAGATCCCGCGGATGCTGAAGAAAAAATACGGCGAAACCCTGAAAGTAACCGCCGTAAGCGGCACCGACTACCCCAAAGACCTGACCCCATATGACCTGATCATCCAGTGCGGCGCCTGCATGTTCAACCGCAAATACGTCCTCCACCGCATCCAACAGGCAAAAGACCAGGGCGTAGCCATGACCAACTACGGTGTAGCAATCGCTCAATTAAAAGGTATCTTGGACAAAATTGTCTGCTAAAGTAAAAACAAAAATACTTTTACAAGTCGATCACTGAAAATTTATTATTATATTACCATGTAGCGTACCTTTTCGTGGTCCAATACACAGCTCGAAGAAGCCGGATGACAGGACGGTCAGAAAGGCGAGCAACACTTTGTGGGCAGTTAGAGGCGATTTTGAGATCCGACACCTACGTAGACTTTCGCGAGTGTCAGCTGACACTCGTGAATATTAGTCGGAGTTGGTGGCTAGCTCAAAACGACTCTGCCCACGTTGCCACCTTCTGACTGTCCTGCCATCCGGCTTCTCCGGGCGTCCGGATGCATTTCCCTCCTACTTGTAAATAAGCCCCCTTTTTGATACAATAAATAAAATAAGGCTTTTTATGCCCTTTAATCGGAACAAACAAGGAGAAAAAACATGAAAGTAGTAATACTTGCAGGTGGTTTCGGTACCCGCATCAGCGAAGAAAGTGTACTGAAACCAAAGCCCATGGTAGAAATCGGCGACAAACCGATTCTCTGGCATATCATGAAACTTTATTCCCATTATGGATACAACGAATTCGTGATCTGCTGTGGATACAAACAACATATGATCAAAGAATGGTTTGCAGACTATTATCTGCACAGCTGCGACGTGACATTTGATTTTACCCGGGAAAATAAAATGACTGTGCACAACAACATCTCCGAACCATGGAAAGTAACCCTGGTAGATACCGGATTAAACACAATGACCGGTGGAAGAATCAAACGGGTCAGAGAACACCTGAACGGAGAACCATTCTTCCTGACCTATGGGGACGGTGTGGCAGATATCAACATTGCTGAACTGTTAAAATTCCATCAGGAAGGCGGGCGCATGGCAACATTGACTTCCGTACAGCCAATGGGACGATTCGGCGCGCTGGATCTGCGGGAAGATGGAGAAATCACAAACTTCAAAGAGAAAAAACAGGAAGACAGCGGCTGGATCAATGCCGGATTTATGGTACTGGAACCGGAGATCCTGGATCTGATCGAAGGAGACGCGACTGTATTTGAGAAATATCCTCTGGAAGAGGCAGCCAGAAGAGGACAGCTGGATGCATATCGGCATAATGGGTTCTGGCAGTGCATGGATACAATGAATGAGAAGAAGAAACTGGAAGAAATGTGGAGAAGCGGAAATGCTCCATGGAAAGTGTGGGAGTAAGAGACATGAATAACCTGGCATTTTTTAAAGGAAAAAAAGTATTTCTCACCGGACATACCGGATTCAAGGGATCCTGGCTTTCCCGGATCCTGATTCTTTCGGGAGCCGAGGTGACCGGATATGCGCTGGAAGCACCGGTGGAGGCGAAACTTTTTGATACCTTACATCTGGAAAAAAATATGCACTCCGTGATCGGAGATATCCGCGACCGGGAAAAACTGATCCGTACCATGCAGGAAGCACAGCCGGAGATCGTGTTTCATCTGGCAGCGCAGCCGATCGTGCGGGAATCGTATAAAGATCCGGTGGGAACGTATGAGACAAATGTAATGGGAACAGTAAATATTCTGGAAGCGGTGCGCCAGACAAAAAGTGTAAAATCGTTCCTGAATGTGACAACGGATAAAGTCTATAAAAACAACGAGTGGGAGTGGGGCTATCGGGAAATCGATGAGTTGGATGGGTACGATCCCTATTCCAACAGCAAGTCCTGTTCCGAACTGGTGACTCACAGCTATGAAAAATCCTTCTTAAAAGAAGCCGGTGTGGCGGTGTCCACGGCGAGAGCGGGCAATGTGATCGGCGGCGGCGATTTCGCTCCGGACCGGATCATCCCGGACTGCGTGCGGGCAGTCGCAAAAGGAGAAAAAATAGCGGTACGGAATCCACATTCCACAAGACCGTATCAGCATGTGCTGGAACCGCTTGGTGCGTATCTGATGATCGCGCAGGCACAGTATGAAAATCCGGCGTGTGCCGGTTCCTATAACGTTGGGCCGAAAGATGAGGATTGTATCACCACCGGTCAGCTGGCAGACCTGTTCTGTAATTCCTGGGGAGGGGAGGCAGCGTGGGAAAATCTGTATCAGGGAGGGCCGCACGAGGCGAATTTCCTGAAACTGGACTGCTCGAAGATCCGTACGGCATTTGGCTGGAAACCGCACTGGCAGGTGGCGCAGGCAGTGAAAGAGACAGCCGTGTGGTATCAGGCATGGCTTGAGGGAAAAGATATGGAAGCATTTACGGATGAACAGATCCGAAAATATTTTACTTTACAGGAAAGAAAATAGAAAAGGATAAATGTGAAAAAGGAAGAAAAATATGAATAATAATCGAAAGATTCTGTGCGGGGCGGCAGCTTTGCTGGTGTCAGCAGGATTCTTTGGAGCATCTTTTCTGATACCGGAACTGTCGGATCACATCAACCGACTGGGCAATGGAAATCTGCTTGTTTATACTACCATGTTATTGATATTCTGCCTGGTATTTCTGGGGGGCATGCTTCTGACAGAGCGGTGGGAGACAGGCATATGGCTAAGCAGAAAAATAAAAAAGTCAATGAACTGGTATTTGCAGTATTGATTTTATCGCAGATGATCTTTTACGCCATCGGAGTATTCATGGAAACCGGCCAGGTAGGAAGTGTATCGGAAAAATATGGCTGGCACACACAACCGTTGCCACTGATGATTCTGCTGTTTCTGGCAGAACTGGTTGTATTTTTCCGGGTGTATGCAAACATACAGATCAGAGAAGAAAAGAATGACTGGATGGTATGGCTTATATATGCAGTTTTGACGATTCTGATATTTTATTGCATGGATACGCCGAATATTTTCGGGCGCTCGGAGGCGGGGGATCATTTTCACGCTCACGCGTATTATAACTCTGTATACAATGTATATCAGGGCTTGCCTTATACAGATACAATGACGAGTATCTATGGGCATTATGGGCTGTTATTTAAGATACCGATGAAACTGGTGGGCGGAGATTTCCGGATGTTCGTGCTGATGATCGCGGCACTTGGAACACTGGCACACGTCTGTGCATTTCTGGTGTTGGAACTGACGGTGGAAAGCCGGATCCTCCGGGCACTTGGCGCAGTTGCTGCGGCATTTCCGGTACTCGGGATGCGGGGCGGTTATTACTGGCAGGTATGGCCGCATCGGATGATCTTTCCGATGATCCTTCTGTTGTATGCGGCGATTTTAATGAAAAAACAGTGGTGGAATAGGTGGACCGGTCTGGCCGGATATCTGATCTGTCTGCTGGCGATCCTCTGGAACACGGAAACCGGCGTGATTCTCGCCGTGGCATGGATGGCACTTTATATTTCACGGTGTCTTGCCGGGGGAGAATGGAAAATCGGGCGTCTGGCACGAAACGTACCGGTACACGCGGTCTGTGTGACAGCATCATTTTTCGGAGCCTATGGACTCGTGAATCTCTATAATCTGTCCAAACACAGTCCGGCCAATACACTGGGCGAATTCCTGATTCCGTTATTGTCGGATTCTTATATGGTGGACATCCTGCATCTGGATCTGCCGATGTATCCGAGTGCCTATATGGGTATGATCGTCCTGTTTCTGATCGGGACAGTAATGGGAATCAGTACCTGGTTTTATCCGAAACAGAAAAATGAAGGACAGGTGCAGCTGCTCTTTTTCCTGAGTATCAGTGCACTGGGAAGAATGACGTATTATGTCAATCGACCATCCTATCATAATCTCGACTGCGTAAGCCTGTCGGCAGTGATCCTGCTGGCATATCTGGGGCAGAGGGGAATGACATTTGTTAAGGAAAGAAAATGGAAACGCTGGGAAGAGATGGATCTGGCGGGAGTCGTGAACGGTACACTGGGACTTGCCTGTGCAGCCGCAGTGCTTGCCATGAGTACAGGAACGGTGCTGCAGTTTTCCCAGAACAGTAAGATCAAAGAAAATTATCATAATGTGGGCGAACTGAAGGCATTTGTACAGGAAATTGCAGAAGTGGTTCCGGAAAACACGCATGGTTTCGGGTTAAATGTGGCAGAAATCTACAGTCTGCTTCACTGGAATACCCAGTGCTTTACCATGGATTTCAGCGATATGGCGGTGATTCCGGAATCCTTACAGGAGTTACAGGAACAGCTGACAGAGGCGGATGCACCGTATGTATTTACCAGTCGGTCGTCACTGCCTATCTGGGAGCGGAATGATCCGGAGACTTACCAGTGGTTTAGTGAAACGTATGAGCTGGATCAGACCTTCCCGTACTATGAGGAAGAATTTCAGTTTTACCGGAAAATATAAAAAGGAAACGAATATAAAAAAGGAGCAGAAAACATGTTTGAAGAAATGACAGAACAGCAGGCGAGAGAACAGATTCTGGAGATGACAAAGGAATACTGCGAAAAATATCACAATCAGAAAAAACCGTATGAAAAAGGAGACCGGATCCCGTATGCATCTCGTGTGTACGATGCGGATGAGATGGTAAATCTGGTAGATAGTTCTCTGGAATTCTGGCTGACTTCCGGCCGGTTTACAAAAGAATTCGAATCGGAATTCGCAAAATATCTGGGGGTAAAATACTGTTCGCTGGTTAATTCCGGATCTTCTGCAAATCTGCTGGCATTTATGGCACTGACTTCTCCACTGTTAAAGGAGAGACAGATTCTTCCAGGAGATGAAGTGATCACGGTGGCAGCAGGATTTCCTACAACCGTAGCTCCGGTGATCCAGTATGGAGCAGTACCGGTGTTTGTGGATGTGGCAATCCCGCAGTATAATATTGATCCCAATCTTCTGGAACAGGCAGTTTCAGAAAAAACAAAAGCAGTGATGCTTGCACATACCCTGGGCAACCCTTTTGATCTGAAAGCGGTAAAAGATTTCTGTGACCGTCACAATCTGTGGCTGATCGAGGATAACTGCGATGCGCTGGGTTCCCGTTATACGATCGACGGAGAGAGCAGACTGACCGGAACCATCGGAGATATCGGAACCTCCAGTTTTTATCCGCCACATCATATGACAATGGGAGAGGGCGGAGCCGTCTATACAAAGAATCCGCTGCTTCATAAGATCGTGCGTTCTTTCCGTGACTGGGGAAGAGACTGCGTGTGTGCACCCGGACAGGATAATCTGTGTGGCCATCGTTTTGACCGCCAGTACGGGGAACTGCCGTTGGGATATGATCATAAATATGTATATTCGCATTTCGGATATAACCTGAAAGCAACGGATATGCAGGCGGCTGTGGGATGTGCCCAACTGCGCAAGTTCCCGTCCTTTGTAGAACGCAGAATTCATAATTTCAATTATCTGAAAGAAGCATTGAAAGGAACCGAAGACAAACTGATCCTTCCGGAAGCATGTGAGAATTCCGAGCCGAGCTGGTTTGGATTCCTGATCACCTGCAGGGAAGGCGTGGACAGAAATCAACTGGTACAAAAGATCGAAGAAAAAGGTGTACAGACCCGTATGCTTTTTGCAGGAAATCTGATCAAGCATCCCTGCTTTGACCAGATGCGTGCGACAGGAAAAGGCTATCGTGTAGCAGGAAGTCTGGAAAATACAGACCGGATCATGACGGATACGTTCTGGATCGGTGTCTATCCGGGGATGACAGATGTGATGCTGGATGCAATGGCAGATGCGATCAAGGAAGCACTGGAATAATATTTGAAAACGCGTAGCTAAAGGCACAGGAATGAGCTCTGGAACAGGGGATAACCGCGAGTTGACATAATATGAAAAACTGGAAAGCTGCGGCGGATTACAGAAAGGAAGAAGTATGATACTGGACGAAAAACTGAGATGGTTTGGTTTCTGGCTGCTGGACAGTCTGAAAGGAAAACAGATAAGAACATATTATGATCAGATTCAGCGGGCGTGGAAAGAGGGAACATCGATTCGGGAGACCGAAGAGCGGATTCGGGCACTGATCGCCCATGCGGTGAAGACAACAGAATTCTATAAGGATTATCCGGAAGATATTGAACTGACAGATCTTCCGGTAGTCAACAAAGATACGTTTCGACAGAATTATGAGAAGTTCCTTTCGACAACCTATAAAGATGCACCGGATAACAGGGTGATGTGTACGAGTGGTTCTACCGGAACTCCCCTTCGCATGATCCAGAACCGGGACAAAATCCGTCACAACACGGCGGGTGGTATATTCCTGGGAGCAGCAGCCGGATATTATATCGGTATGAAAGAGGCTTTTATCCGTGTGTGGGTCAATAATGTAAAGAAAAGTAAATTTCAGCTTTTTCAGGAAAATCTGATCATGATGGACAGTTCCCGGATGGATGAGCAGGCACTGGAAAAGATGTTCCGGGTGATCGAGAAGAAAAAAGTAAAATGTCTCGTCGGCTATTCGTCAGCACTTGGGGAACTGAGCAATTATATTCAGAAAACAGGAAAAGATTGTAGCCGCTGCAAGGTGAAAGCGATTATTCCGATTTCTGAGACGATGCCGGAACCGGTGCGCCGGACACTGGAAAAACAGTTTGACTGCCCGGTACGTGCCTGGTATTCCAATGAAGAAAACGGAATTATGGGATTGCAGAATGAAGATAATGAGGGGTACCGGATCGACACAGAAACGTATTATTATGAAATCCTGAAGATGGATTCCGATGAACCGGCAGAGCCGGGAGAACTTGGAAGAATCGTGATCACGGATCTGTTTAATTATGCGTTTCCGATTCTCCGCTACGATAACGGGGATACGGCGGTGGCAACCAGAAAAGAGAAAAACGGCAGATACAGGCTGTATCTGGATGAACTTTACGGACGTCGAAGCGATCTGATCTACGACTGTGAAGGAAAGGCGGTAACACCGTATATTATTACCAATAATCTGTGGGATATCGAAGGGGTAAAACAGTATCGTTTTATCCAGGAAGATGTGAAAGACTATACCATCTGGTTAAACGGAGATCCGCAGAAGATGAATCAGGAAGAAATTCTCGGACGGATCCGCCCGTATCTGGGTGAAGAAGCCAGAATCAGGGTGGAACTGGTGGATGAGATCCCGGTGCTTGCTTCCGGAAAGCGCAAATACATAGAAAACCGGTGCGAAAAGTATAAGAATCAGACCGGTTTCTGCGGATAATAGGGAGAAACAGGTGGAAAAGAAAGAACAGAAAAAACGGATCGCTGCAAACACCTTGTATACCATGGGCGGGCTGATCTTTATGAACGGCGTTTTGCAGCTGATCATTACGCCGTTGCTCAACCGTTATATGGGAGCAAAGCAGCTGGGAGAACTTTTGTATATTACAGGGTTGGTCGCGATTATCTGTCCGTCTGTCGGACAGGCGTTAAATACCAGCCGTCTGGTGGTGCGAAGATCACATGAGGTAACCAATGGAGACTACGACTGGATCCTGTTGCTGTTTGGCATACTGGGAAGCGGTGTGGCACTTTTTATGTCAAGAGACAGTATCAGCGGAATCCCTGTGGGGATCGGGGTGTTTGCCCTGTTTCTGCTGACGGTTTTCCGGTACTACGGGGATGTGGAATATCGACTGAATCTGAATTATCAGAGGTATTTTATTTATTATCTGCTGATCGGTATCGGATATCTTGCGGGATTTGTGATTTACCGTATTACAGATCAGTGGTTGTGGATCTATCTGATTGGTGAGGTAGCTGCTCTTTGTTATGTGGCAGTTACAGGATCTGTATTTCATAAGTTTTTTCGGCGGAGCGGACATTTTTTTGTGGCGCTGGAGAGGGGATTTTTCCTGACATTGTCGTACCTGATCACAAACACCACAATGAATATGGATCGTCTGGTGATAAAGCAGATTCTTGGCAACGAACAGGTAACGATCTACTATGTGATTTCCCTGATCGGAAAGACCCTGGTGCTTCTGATCGCACCGATCAATACGATCGTGATTTCTTATCTGACAAAACGCAGAGAACTGTTAAACAGAAGTCAGTTTGGAAAGGCAGTGCTTGCGGGAGGCGGTGTGGCAGGTGTCTTTTTCCTTGGCTGCCAGGTGGGAACACCGCTCTTTGTCTGGCTGTTTTACCATGACCTGTTTCCGTCCATCAAAGGACTGGTCACGGTGGTCAATCTGGCACAGGTGCTGGGATTGTTTTCCGCATTTTTATTTATACTTGTTTTAACATTTACGGATGAAAAATGGCAGCTATGGATACAGCTTGCACATTTCGTGATTCTGCTGACCGCATCGGTGCTGGCAGCAAAAAATTATGGGATGATCGGATTTGCCTGGGCATGCCTGGGAGCAAATACGCTTCGGGTTGTGGCAGTGATCACACTGGGGATCTGGAAGGCAAAACCGGCGAAGAAAGAAGGAGAATGAAAAGATGCAGACAGGTGAAGTTCTTAGAAGAGTGGTGTTCAATCTTCTGGATGCTGCAAAAGGCGGTAGGCTGAAAAAATTAAAAGAAGTCAATAAAAGAGAGATCGTGGAAGGTGTGACGCCGGAATATATGGAGCGGAGGATCGATCTGCTTCTGGACTATGTAAAAAAACATTCTCCGTATTATAAAAAACATCCGGAATGGACAAAACTGGAAGATTTCCCGGTGATGACCAAGGGAGATTTTCTTGAGCATTATGAGGAAGTGCTGGTGGAGAACAGCAAAGAACAGGGTAATCTGTACCGGCTGAGTACCAGTGGTTCTACCGGAACGCCATTTACCGTTCTGTGTGACGGTGACAAGATGAACCGGGTCAATATGAACTTTATTTCCTGTATGGAACTGAACGGTTTCCGTCTGGGAATGAAGCGTGGGGAATTCCGCGCGTGGATAAAGGGGAAAAATACCATAAGTATGTGGAAATCTTTCAAAAATAATCTGGTCATGGTGGATATCTCCAACATGGGAGATGATTCTCTGGAAAAGATCTGTAAAGATATCGAGGAAAAGAAGATCCAGGTACTGGTGACCTATTCGAGTGCACTGACTGCATTGACCGGTTATATCCGACGGACGGGAAGAGATATCAGTAAGTGGAAGGTAGAGATGGTATTTTCCATGGGTGAGGCACTGCCGGATGCAACCTATGAACTGACAAAAGAAATATTCGGATATTCTCCGGTGCGTTCTTATGGAAATAATGAAAACGGTTTTATCGCAATTCAGCTGGGCGAGGATAGGGAATATACGATCGACCTGTATAACTTCTACCCGGAAGTGCTGAAGATGAACAGTGATGAGCCGGCAGAACCGGGAGAACTGGGACGGCTGGTAGTTACAGATTATTATAACAAAACCTTCCCGATGGTGCGTTACGACACCGGAGATACGGGAATTATGCGGATGTATCAGGATGAAAAAGGGCGGATGCATGGAAAATATGTGGAAATCTACGGCCGCCGCGGTTCTCTGATGTATAATTGTATGGGCGAGCCGCTGTCGATCCATGTATTTATGAACACGCTGTTAAAGTTTGAGGGTGTGGTCTATCAGGCAAAATGCATCCAGTGGGGACAGAAAGAGTATGAACTGCTGGTCAACGCAGACCGGAAAAAACTGGTGGAAGAGGATCTGATTGCTGCTTACCGGCATTATCTTGGAGAGGAAGCGGAGATCCGGATCACTTATGTGGACGAGATCCCGATTCAGGCTTCCGGAAAATTCATGGTCTGCGAGAATAAATGGGATGGAAGGAAGTAGAGGATATGAAGCAGAAAGTGTCTGATTATATTGCGGATCGTCTGGCACAGGAAGGGATCTGCCAGGTATTTACAGTGACGGGCGGCGGCGCAATGCATCTAAACGATTCTCTGGGACATCACCCGGGGCTGACCTGCCTCTACCAGCATCATGAACAGGCGGCAGCGATGGCGGCAGAAGCTTATGCGAGGGTAGACAACCGGATGGCGGCGGTCTGTGTGACTTCCGGTCCGGGTGCGACGAATGCCGTTACGGGGGCCTTGTGTGCGTGGATGGATTCCATCCCGATGCTTGTCCTGTCCGGGCAGGTGCGATATGATACCACGGTGCGCCACAGCGGTTTAAAGATCCGCACGATGGGAGTGCAGGAATATGACATCACGCCGTCCGTAGAACCCATGACAAAATATGCCGTCATGGTGACGGATCCGCTTACGATCCGGTATCATCTGGAGCGGGCGATCTATCTGGCCAAAACGGGTCGTCCGGGACCGTGCTGGCTGGATCTTCCGCTGAATATACAGAGTGCCATCATAGAAACCGATGATCTGAGAGCGTACGATCCGAAAGAGGATGAGAAAGAACTTCCGGCTCCGGTGACAGAAGAGATGGTGAAGAAGATTCTGGAAAAACTGAAACAGGCAGTGCGTCCGGTGATCTTTGCAGGTCATGGGATTCGACTGGCAGGTGCATATGACAGCTTTCAAAGGCTGGTGGAGCTGCTTGGGATCCCGGTAGTGACCGGAATGAGCAGTATCGATCTGATGGAATCCGCACATCCACTGTATGTGGGAAGAAACGGAGGAACGGGAAATCGTCCGGGAAACTTTGCAGTGCAGACCTGTGATGTATTATTTTCCATCGGAAGCAGACAGAGTTTTTTACAGACCGGATTTGCCTATGAAAAATGGGCGGCACATGCGTATACGATTCTCAATGATATCGACGGGGAGGAACTGAAAAAAGAGACACTTCACGTGGATCTTCCGGTGGTGGCAGATGCAAAAGAGCTGATCGAAAAGTGTATCCACATGCTCGAAGAAGCAGGGTGCAGCCGTGCACACCCCTGGTTTGCAGATGAGAAAGAATCCTCCTGGAGAGAGAAGTGCCGTCACTGGAGGGAAAAATATCCGGTAGTGACGGAAGAAAAATACAAAGAACCGGAACCGGGACGAACAAATATTTATGCATTTTATGACAGTTTGTCAAAAGTGCTTCCGGAAGGGGAACAGATCCTGGTCAGTGTGGGAACCTCACGTGTGGCGGGAAGTCAGGCAATCTATCTGAAAAAAGGTCAGAGATTTTACACCAATGCCGTGACTGCATCGATGGGTTACGGGCTCCCGGCGGCGATTGGTGTATGCGTTGGATCTGGGGAAAAAGAAGTAATCTGTGTGAACGGGGAAGGGTGTATGCAGATGAATCTGCAGGAGTTACAGACCATCCGGCACCATAACCTGCCGATCCGGATCTTTGTGATCAATAACGAAGGATACCATTCCATCCGTCAGACCCAGACGGCTTATTTTGGCGGTCATCTGGTAGGAGTGGGTGAGGAGAGCGGGGATCTCAGCTTCCCGGATCTTTCCCGACTGGCACCGGCGTATGGATTTGCTTACAAAGAATGCAGAAACAGTGCGACACTGGAAGAGGATCTGCGGGCGGTCATGGAAGTTCCGGCACCTGTGATCTGTCAGGTTTTTGTGTCGAAACTCCAGAAGACGGAGCCGAAACTGGCATCCAGACAGCTTCCGGATGGAACCATGGTGTCGGCATCACTGGAAGATATGTATCCGTTTCTTTCGAGAGAAGAGATGGAGGAGGAAGGCGTATTATGGAAAGAGTGATCGTGACAGGAGCGACCAGTATGATCGGAGAAGCACTTATTGAGGAATGCCTGAAACATGGAATCTCTGTATGTGCGGTGATCCGGAAGGATACGGCAAGAAAAGATCGTCTGCCGCAAGATCCGCATCTGGAACTGGTGGAATGCAGTCTGGAAGAACTGGCAGCACTGCCGGAAAAAGTGACAGGATCTTTTGATACGTTTTACCATATTGCCTGGGGGTATACCGGTGCGGCAAGAAATAAAAGTACCAGGCTACAGAGTAAGAACATTGATTATACCCTGGATGCGGTAGAGGCAGCTGCAAAGCTTGGCTGTAAACGATTCATCGGAGCGGGTTCCCAGGCGGAATATGGACCGTTGGATCGGGAAATGATCGGCCCCGATGCGCCGGAACATCCGACAACTCCGTATGGGGTAAGCAAACTGGCAGCGGGAAAACTTTCGAAACTCCTGTGCAAAGAGCTGGGAATCGAGTGGATCTGGCCGCGGATCTTCAGTGTATATGGAATCTATGATAAAGAAAGTACCATGGTAATGACGGCACTTCATCAGTTCCTTGCAGAAGAAGAAACAGCATTCACCCCGGGGGAACAGGAATGGGACTATCTGTACAGCAAAGATGCAGGACGGGCTTTTTATCTGATCGGGGAAAAAGGAAGAGACGGTTCGATCTACTGTGTGGGGAGTGGAAAGGCGAGACGGCTGTATGAATATATTTACCAGATCCGGGATGTGGCAAATCCGAAGGCTACTCCGGGGATCGGGAAAAAGTCCTATGGTGTACAGCCGGTGATGCACCTGTGCGCGGATATATCGAGTCTGAAAAATGATACCGGTTTTGAACCGGCGTATGAATTTTCCAGCGGAATCCGGGAGATGGTCCGCTGGATGAAGGAGAAAGACAAATGAAAAAGAAAATCTCTGTGGTGATACCCACATACAATGAAGAGGGGAATGTAAAACCGCTGGCAGAATCCATTGTCGCAGTGATGGAGACAGAACTTCCGGAATACCGGTATGAGATCCTGTTTATCGACAACCATTCCAAGGACAGAACGCGGATGTATCTGCGGGAACTGTGCGCAAAGAATAAGAACATAAAGGCAATCTTTAATGTCAGAAACTTCGGTCAGCTGCGCTCTCCGGTCTACGGACTGAAACAGGCAACCGGGGACTGTGTGATTCGGATGTGCGCGGACTTCCAGGATCCGGTAGATATGATCGTAAAGTTCGTAAGAGAGTGGGAGAAAGGATCCAAAATTGTCATTGGCATCAAAAAAGCGAGCAAAGAAAACCGGATGATGTACTGGATCCGTGGATGCTATTATAAACTGATCCGGAAAATAACAGATATTGATCATATCGAACAATTTACCGGCTTTGGACTATATGATAAAGCATTTGTGGATGTGGTGAGAGATCTTCATGATCCGATGCCATATCTGAGAGGAATCATTGCAGAACTGGGATTTGATTATACGGCGATTCCTTATGAACAGCAGAAGAGAAAAGCGGGAAAGAGCAAAAATAATTTTTACAGTCTGTACGATTATGCGATGATCGGGATTACTTCGTATTCGAAAGTGGTTCTCCGGATGGCGACGTTTCTTGGATTTTTTGTGGGAGGTGTCAGTATGGTGGCAGGGATTATTTATTTTATCCTGAAAATGCTGTACTGGGATCGATTTACCGCAGGCATGGCACCGTTACTCATCGGAATGTTCTTTCTGGGAGCAACGCAGCTGTTTTTCATCGGTCTGCTGGGAGAATATGTGCTGAGCATTAATACCCGTGTGCTGGATCGTCCGCTGGTAGTAGAGGAAGAAAGACTGAATTTTGAAGAGAAAGAGGACAGTGAAAATGAAAGCAAAACTGGCAAAGCGTAAAACAGGGTTCTGTATGCGGATGAAAGAAAGCTGGAAGGAAATGAAATTGTGGGATGCAGAAGAACTCAATAAGCTGGACTGGGTGATCTCAGCGCTGATCCTGATTTTTCTGTTTTTTACCTGTGCCTATGGAGATCTGATGCTGACGGGAAACAGATCATTTCTGATGTATGAACACTTTACAGATTTTTATAAGGCAAGCTATGAGCAATCCCATGGATATTATGCCAATTATCTGCCGAGTACTTTTCTGGCATATGCGATCTGGAATTTGCCGTTGTATCTGACCGGTCATGCGCCACAGGCGATGCTGACAAACAGTATTATCAATAATATGTGGTATAAACTGCTTCCGGTGCTTCTGTATTATGCGACTTCTCATCTGATCTACCAGATCGGTGTGGAAGCAGGGTTCGGAGAAAAGAAAGCAAAGCTTTGTAAGTTTGCATTTCTGGTATTTCCGATCGGGGTGTTCAGCCAGTTTATTTTCAGCCAGTATGATATCTTTACCGTATTTTTCATGGTACTGGGCCTGTATTTTTATGTGAGAGGCGGCTTATGGAAGTTTGCACTGTCTTTCGGTGTTGCGGCAACATTCAAATATCACGCACTGCTGTTCTTCCTGGTACTGCTGGTTTTACGGGAGAAAAAGATCCGCAACCTGATCAAATATGCAGTGGTTATGGCTGTTCCGCTGATGATCGAAGTGCTGCCGAATATCGGAAATATTTATTTCAAGCGCAATGTTCTGGGATTTGGCGTTTTGAAATTTGTGCAGAAACCATTCACCATTGGCTTCTTTGACGGAATCAATCTTGTGGCGGTAACAGCAGCTTTCATGTTGGTGTGGGCGTATCAGAAAAAGACAAAAGACAACCGGGAAATGTTTTCCTGGGGCATTTTCTTCTGTGTGGGAATGAGTTTTGCAATCTTCGGATTCTCTTCCTGGAACCCGCAGTGGCTGCTGATGCTGGTGCCGTTTCTGGTGTTAAATATTTTCATGAATGAAAACGGCAATCTGCTGGTGATGGTGACAAATGTGCTGATCGTTGCACTGTATATCTTCTGCAGCCAGAACCTGGTAGATGAGCAGATAATGAATTACGGAATCCTGAAATACATCCTTCCGGGACAGCAGTTTGCGGTGAGAATGTGGGATCTGTATATGTTCCATGATGAAAAAATGCTCTGCTCTGCGATGTGGGTGGTGCTTCTGGTCTATGTGATCTTCGGGCATCCGAAATACCATATCCGGAAAGGAACCGAGATCGCAAAAGGGCTGGTATGGCAGATCCGTGCGGCATTTCTGGTCAGTGTGTTTGCATTTGTGATCCCGGCATCGATCTGTGCGCTTGGCATGTTCCAGGGGAAAATTGTTCTGCTGGATAACAGCCGTCAGGATCTGGAACCGGACAATATCATTCAGGTGGATGAAAGCTCTTCGGTGAGCCAGGATCTGACGATGGAGGGAAGTGTACTGTCGAATCTGAAGATCCGTGTCTATACCGGAGAAAAGAGCATTTCTGATACACTTACAGTGGAACTGATTGACAAAGAAACCGGGGATGTGGTATATCAGGGAGGAAAAGAGACGGACGGTTTTACGACCAATTCGGCGCTGTATTCTTTCATCGGCGAGAAAGTTTCGGTGGAAAAAGGAAAAACGTATGAGCTGCGGATCAGCAGCGAGGCGGAAGAAGGATCCGGTATCGGTCTGTATTGTGTGACAGCAGACAGTGAAACACAGCTTCTGGCAGAGACAGAAGCCAGAGATGAACTTCCGGCAAGCCGGCTGCAGATGCGTGTGACAGGGGAACAGTAAAAGCGGCCTGCAACAAAATAACAGAAACAGGAAAATTCAAGAGTATAAAAAGGGGAGAAAAGGATGAAGCAGACAGAAAGTCCGGCAATCCGGGCGATACAGGAGATTAAAAAAGCGGTCATCGGAAAGGATGACTGTATCATAAAAGTGATGACTGCGATTCTTGCAGGAGGACATATTCTGATCGAGGATGTGCCGGGAGTGGGAAAGACCACGCTGGCACTGGCTTTTTCCAAAGCGCTGCATCTCGAGCAGAACCGTATTCAGTTCACGCCGGATGTACTGCCGGGAGATGTGACCGGATTTTCATTATATCAGAAAGCGACCGGTACCTTTGAGTATCAGCCGGGGGCTGTTATGTGTAACCTGCTTCTGGCGGATGAGATCAACCGTACTTCACCGAAGACGCAGGCGGCACTTCTGGAAGTCATGGAGGAAGGGAAAGTAACGGTGGATCAGATTACCCATGAGTTGCCCAAACCGTTTGTGGTTATTGCAACCCAGAATCCGGTGGGAAGTGCGGGAACATCCATGCTTCCCCAGTCACAGCTGGATCGTTTTATGATCTGTATGCACATCGGATATCCGGATATGAAATATGAACTGGAGATCGTGAAAGGCAAGATTACGACAGATCCGCTGAATCTGGTAGAACCGGTGATGAATGGAGCACAACTTCTGCACCTTCAGGATGAAATCCATAAAATTTATATTCATGATGCGGTCTATCAGTATATCGGGAAGCTGGTCAATGCAACAAGAAAACATTCCCTGATCGAGCTTGGAATCAGCCCAAGAGGAACGATTGCACTGGCAAGGATGGTACAGGCACTGGCATATCTGAGGGGGAGAAATTATGTACTTCCGGTGGATGTGGAGGATGTTTTTATCGATGTGGAAGCACACCGTATCCAGCTGAATGGAAAAGCACGTGTAAACAGAGTAACCGCTGAACAGATACTGAAAGATATTCTGGAGGGAACGACAAAACCTTCCGTGGTGAGAAAATGAAGAACAAATTACTATATTTCGGACTGTTGGTGGTCACACTGTATCTGGCCATCCTCTATGACAGTCCCATGCTTCTGGGCTTTGGTCTGATGGAAATGATACTGCCGGTTATATCCGGCATTCTGATGTTATGGACAGCGGCACATATGAAGGCACAAATTTATCTCCCTATCGGAGTTGCCGAAAAAGAGCAGCCGGTTAATGTGGGGGTGCGGATCGAAAATAAGAGCCGGATCCCGGTATCCAGGCTGGAAGCAAAAATAAAGATACAGAACAGATTTTATCAGCCGGAAAAAGAAGTGATTTTTCAGGGAATGGCTGATGGGAGAGGAACGACCCGCCTGACAACAGCCATTACCAGCAGTCAGTGCGGGTTGGTTGCGTTATGGGTGGAACAGGTAAAAATATGGGATCTGTTTCATCTGTTCGGAAAAAGGATCGAGACAGATGGAAAAGAGGAGCTTTCAGTACTTCCGGAGTATTATGAGGCCTTGATAGAAATCACACCGCAGATTCGGGAACAGTTGATTGAAAGTGAAGAATACGATGAGAAACGGCCAGGAGATGATCCCTCTCAGATTTTCCAGATCCGGGAGTACCGGGAAGGTGACAGGATGCAGAGGATCCACTGGAAAGCCAGTGCACGTACCAGTCAGCTGATGGTAAAAGATTACAGCATGCCGATCGGACTGGGAGCACTGTTGCTTTTTGATCTTCAGGTTCCGGAAGAATCGGGAGCAGTTTTTCTGGATCAGGCAATAGAGTACGGACTTGCTATTCTGCAGGGATTTCTGAATCAGGAATATCCGCCGCGGGCGGCGTGGTATAACTGTCGGACACAGAATATGGAACAGATAGAGATCAGGGAAACAGAAGATCTGTATCTGCTGACTTCGCGGCTGTTTCAGGCAGGATCTTACCGGGAAGAGATTCTTCTGGAAGAAGCCTATAAACATTCTTATCCGCAGGACGGATACAGTATCTGTCTGCGGATTACTACAGATGGTCAGTGGTGGGAGGATGGGATCCTGAAAGGTGAGCTGACACGTACCGGACTTGAGACAGAGGGGATCAGCGTATGAGACGACAGACAGAAGAGTGGCATCCGACGGGAATCCAGGTGGCAGGAGAGAAAAAAATAAAGATTGAATCCAGGAGACGACAACAAAAGCATGGTGTGCTGCTGCGTTGTGTATATCTGTATCTGTGCATGGTGGGAACAATTCTCACATTCAGACTGGATCTTGGAATGAAGTTCCGGGTACTTCCGGTAGCAGGAGTGTTGTTACTGTTTGTGTTACTTGTACTATTAAAAAGTATCTGGAGACCATGGGGAAGATGGGTATACCGGGGAGCATATCTGTTAATCTTTCTGACGGGAGGTCTGGGATGGAAACATCTGGCCGCAGGATGGCAGGCGGCGGAAAACAGTATCCGGCATCAGTTGTCGGTATATTATGGGGTGACACTGGCAGAAAAAACACCGTTGCTTTCCGGGGAACGGGGAGAACTGTTGCTGATCGTTATTTTTGCACTGTTTTTCTGGAGTATGGAAACAGCGGTGGTACGAAAAGGGCGGGCAGGGCTTTTGGTAGCTTCGGAGATTCTGATCGTGCTTTTGGAACTGATGTGTGGCTGCCGTTTCCTACAGCCGGGAATCTTTCTGATCGGAGGATCTCTGCTGGCATTGCTCGCGATGGGACAAAACCATGGAGTAAGCAATCAGCGGATCCTCTATCGTTCCGGGCTGTGGGCAGGAGGGCTGGTTCTTTGCCTGTCACTTCTGGCAGGACCAGCCGGTTCGATGCTGGCAAAACAGACAAACGGCTGGAATGAATGGCTGTATCAGAAGGTACAGAAAAAAACCAGTGAGATTTCCCGGGCAATGGAAAGCCAGAACGGGTTATTTGGCAATCATAATCCGACGGCGGATGGCAGTCTGAATAACTATCCGGTAGAACAGAAGGATGAGATCGATCTTACAGTACATACCTCTGGGAAACCGGTACATAATATGTATCTGCGGGGATTTACCGGCGGAACATATCAGGGGAATTACTGGAGCGGCGTGGATCAGAAAGATTTTGCGAATGCGTTTTCAGAAGCGGACAGCGGCTGGCAGGTACAGAATATTCTCTACCGTTACATCGGGTCCCGCTCTTCGGAAGGGGAAGGAACAGTGACGGTTACCAGAGAAAATCCGGGCGGTGATTATGGATATATCCCTTACGGCTGTGCGGTGCCGGATGATGAAAATGTGCAGGCGGACGGCTGTTATGCCAGTGCCGGAAAAGAGATCTCGTACCAGGGTTATGTAAACTGGACAGAATGGATGGATCCACAGCCTTCGAAAGATGCGGAGTCAGAGATCGAGAGCGCTTACCGGGAATATGTGGCGAAAGAATATCTGAAAGTTCCTGTGGAAGGACTGGATCGTCTGCGTTCGTACTGTGAACAGCAGAATCTGCAGTCGGTACAGGAGGTTATCGATTTTGTGGTACGGGATGTGCAGGAAGGACGTACGTACAGCATGGATCTGGAACAGGTTCCGGCGGATCAGGATTTTGCAGAGTATTTTTTCTTTGACCAGAAAAAAGGATACTGTATTCATTATGCGACAACAGCAACGCTGATGTTCCGTCTGCTTGGTGTGCCGGCGAGATATGTTACCGGATATGTGGTGACACCGGAGGAGTTTACGGAAGATGGAGATGGCTATACGGCACAGGTACCGGATACACAGGCACATGCGTGGGTGGAAGTTTACCGTTCCGGAAAAGGCTGGATCCCGGTAGAAGTGACACCGGGTTATCAGGAGAACACCGGTGGAAATGAAAATCAGGAAGTGACAGGAGAGGAAAGCACACTGACACCGGAACCGACCGCGGAGCAGTCCCAGGAGGCAACACCGGAGCTTACCGAAACTCCACAGCCGGAGCAGGGAGAGGCAGCGGTAACGCCACAGGGCGAGAATGGTTCGGAAAGTGCAGGAACGGAGACAAATACAGATAATCCATCCGGCGGATCCGGTCTGGTGGGAATCGGGCGTGCACTCCTGAAAATTTTTGTACTTCTGTTGATTCTTGTCGGACTGGCAGGCGGCAGTGCAGGCGTGGTTGCTCTTCGCAGAAAACGCATATTGCAGGAGCGGAATCGCCGCTTTTTCCAGAAAAATATTAACCGTGGAATCTGTGAGATTTCCTATGCGATCTATCAGATCCTTCAGGATGCAAAAGAGGCAGGCGTACTGCAGGAAATCCCGGAACAAAACGACGACCGGGAATTTGCCCGACAGACAGAAAAGAATCTTTCGTGGATGGAAGAGGGCGCGTATACGGCAGTTGTGGAACTGGTGGAGCGGGCAACGTTCGGACCGGATCCGCTGACGAAACAGGAACGGGCGCAGTGCTATCAGTTTTATGAGAGTCTGGAACAGCAGTTCTGGGCGCAGATGCCAAGACAGAAAAGATTCTGGTGGAAATACATGAAAGCATACAAAGTTTCATAAACTAGGAAAAAGACATCGGGTAGTCGGTGAAAGTATGAAAGAAAAACTTCGTATGATTCTGGCAGTGACGGGAATTTTTCTGTTGCTTCCCCTGCTTCTGACCGTTTTTCTGTCAGGCAGAGAGGCATTGCATATAAAAAAACAATGGAATATGGAATCCCTCCTCCCAATGCTGATGTGCAGGGAAATCCCCTGGGAGTATGAGGAGGAGATGAAAAAAGTACAGGCTGTTCTTACAAGGAGCAGCCTGTATTTGCGTATAGAAGAGGAGAAAATGGATGGGGAGGCGTGGGGAAATCTGTGGAAGGAAGCAAAAGCGGCACAGCATCAGAAGGGATATCAGCAGGCATACCGGAGTATGGAGGCAGCGGCAAAAGATACCGAGGGAGAGATGCTTTTTTATCAGTCGAAAGTCTGTGAGGGCGTTTTTCACCGGATCAGCAGCGGAACTACCCGGGACGGACTGGAAGTATTTGGAAAGATGGAGAAAGGGTATCTTCTCAGTGTGGACAGTAACTGGGATATGTATGGGGACGGTTATCTGAGCGGCCATTATTTTTCGGAAGGCGCGCTGCGGGAACAGTTGGAAAAAGCGTATCCTGGGCTGGTATTTACGGAAGAACCAGTGGAAAATCAGATAAATATGTATAAACGGGACAAAGTGGGACACATTTTATTCTTGACAGTGGGAAATAAGACAATCTCGGGGGAGGAATTCCGCCAGCTTCTGGAACTGCCGTCGAGTAATTTTACGATGCAGGCGGCAGACGGAAAGATCCGTTTTTTGTGCAAAGGACAGGGACACGGGCTGGGACTTTCGCAGTACGGAGGAAATGTGCTGGCAAAAGAGGGAAAATCGTACAAAGAGATTCTGCGATATTATTTCCCGGAATGTGGAGTGCAAAAAAAAGACTCCTGACCGGAAGAAAAATCGGTGTATACTTCTGCAAAATCAGGGAATTCTATAGATAAAGAATCTGGATGAGTAACTGGGACTGACGGGGACGGTTACTGGTTTTGTTCTTTAGTATAGAATAGCAGAGGTGAAGATGATGAAAAAAGAAAAGACATTGCGTATGGCAGTTACCGGTGCGCTGCTTCTGACCGTGGTTGCGGCGGGAATCTCCATGTACCGGACGGATACAACGCCGAAAAAAGAAAGTAAAGCACAGCAGGAGGAAGAGAGCAAAGATGTGACGAGTAAAGATGCCGAGGCGCAGGATACCGGAGAACTGGCAAAGAATACCACAGAAAATCAGGAAGCGACTCCGTCGCCAACCATGAATCAGGATAACCCGGACAATGCAATCCCTCCGGCACAGGAAGACGAAAATGGACAGGAAACCGCAGATGCCCGGGAATCTGCCGATACATCCGCAGCTGTGCAGCCGGAACTGAACTTTACCGAGGACAGCCAGATGCTCTGGCCGGTCAACGGTCAGGTAGTGATCGATTACAGCATGGATGCCACCACATATTTTCCGACACTGGATCAGTACAAATATAACGATGCCCTGATGCTTGGCTGCGAAAGCGGCGAGCCGGTACAGGCAGCAGCCAATGGTCAGGTGGTCTCCATCAGCGAAGATGTTGAGACAGGAACTACCATGGTCATGGATCTCGGAAACGGCTATCAGGCAACCTATGGACAGCTGAAAGACATCACCGTAGAACCGGGACAGACCGTAGAGAGCGGAACCATCCTTGGCTACGTCAGTGACCCGACAAAATATTATGTCAAAGAGGGCGCAAATCTGTACTTCTCCATGACCAAAGACGGCAACCCCATCGACCCGATGATCTATATCGAGACGGTGACAGAGTAAGAGGATCCGTCTGTCTGAATTTCCGTTTTCAGACAGGCGGATTTTGCCGTTACATTTCCTGTATGGACAGGCGGAGGGGAATGTGCTACCATAGAGCAAAGCATTATTATTTCTATATTATCTAGGAAATCTATAAACATCATATTTCTTTCAATTCCAGATTCCATATCCAGAAATCGGAATGCAGGTAATCAAAACAATCACAAAAACACCAATAAAAATCAAAACAGGAGGAGAGAAAACGAATATGTGTCAGGCAGTGGATGAAATGATAGAGGATGGAAGAAAGGAAGCAACGGTGAGGATTTTGTCTGGTTTGGTAAAAGATGGAATCTTATCTATGGAGGAAGCAGCTAGCAGAGCGGGGATGTCAGTGGAAGAATTAAAAATAGATATTGAAAATACAGCAGAAAAATAGTAGGGTAGAAAAAGAACAAAAGAAAGAACAACCGGAATCTGTTTTGGAAAAAACGATTTCGGTTGTTTTTTTGATTCCCTTTTCGAAAAGGTATGTGTATAATGAATAACGGGAAGTGAACGAAATGAATTATACATATATATTACAATGCAGTGACGGAACTTATTACACCGGCTGGACGAACGATATAGCAAAACGACTGAAAACGCACAATGAGGGGAAAGGTGCAAAATACACAAGAGCCCGTCTGCCGGTGACACTGGCATATTATGAGGCATTTGAGACAAAAGAAGAAGCCATGCGCCGGGAGTGGGAGATCAAACAGCTGTCACGGAAAGAAAAAGAAAAATTAATATATTAAAAATATCAGGGTATTACCATAAAAAGTACTGTCGAAAACCTGTCAAAAAAAATGAAAAAGTCAGCGAAATATAGATACATAGTTGTATTGATAGTTCGCTGATTTTTGTTTTTATGTGCAGAGAATTGCTGCAGCTTTTATAAGAGAGACATAGTGATTGCTGCTTCATATGCCAGATTCGCGAATTCTGTCGAATGAAATTACAATCGGTTTTTTTGACGGAATTCTTTTGGTGAGATTCCATATCTGCTTTTGAATGCCCGAAGAAGATTCAATTCATTCGGGTATCCTACAGCCCATGAAATTTCGGAAATAGACTGATTTGTTGTAACCAGAAGTTCTTTTGCTCTATTCAGCCGGGCAGTAATCAGGTATTCCTGCAGGGACATGTGAAAAGATTCACGGAAGAGTCTGGTAAGATGACTCTGACTGATGTTGCAGTAAACAGCGATTTCGTCCAGGGATTGGATGGTTGCATAATAAGTGGAGACATACTGGCAGGCAAGATTAACATAATGTTGTCGGAACATTCCATTGTTGGAACTTTCGATGATTGGATGAGCAGCATTTTGTATCAGCTGATCCAAAAACAGGTAAAAATTTCCCATAACTGCAGCTTCAGAAGCATCCGGATGCTCGAGAATGTTCATCAGAGGTTGGCGGATATTCTGAGATGTTTGAATTGTAGTATCTTTGGGATGATAAACAATATTTGTTTTGGAAAGTCCGCAGGCCCGAAGAAGATGTGGAGCGGAGGCACCGCTGAAAACAACCCAGATATAGTGCCAGGGATCGTTCAGATCTGCATTATAAATATGCTTGGTGTGAGGCTCTATCAAAAATCCTTCTCCGGCTCTCACTTCATGAGCGGTTGGTCCACCGGAAGGCTGATCAGGTTTCTGAACAGAAGATTCCTGTATGTCATGTCCCATAGAACAGAATCCCTTGCCGCTGATAACATAATGAAAAATGTATTCGTTTCGGATAAATGGTCCAAAGGAATATAAAGGTGTACATTTCTGTTTGCCGATTTCAACCAGATTTAAATCGTGAAGATTAAAGTTAAATACATAACAGGCCATATGATTTTCTCCCTTCTGTACATGACTAAGTACAAACTTTATTATAGTGAATTTTACAAAAAAAGTATATGGACAAATAAAAATAGTTGAAAATTTTAGGGGTTGGGGTAGTGAAAAATCAGACAAAACAATGCAAAATATACAAAATAAAACATAAATGCAGAAATATGAAAGGGAAAGGATGAAAAAAGATGTGTTGGTAAAAATCAACAAGTGATACTATAAAAATACATTAAAAAACGTCAAAGTGCTAGCGAAAAAGGCGGAGAGAAAAAAGAAAAGAAAAGAAAAGAAACAATGAAATGGAGGAAAATGTATGAAAAATATGAAAAGATTTCTGGCGTTCGGAATGGCAGCATGTATGGTGATGGGAAGTATGACGGCCTGTGGATCAGGAAAATCTGACAGTGGAAGTTCGGATGCAGCAACAACGGACAGTAGCTCTTCTGATTCTTCCGGAGATAACGGAGAAGTAAAACTGACGATGCTTGGATGGGAAATCTATCAGCAGGCAGGTATGGAAGCTCTGGCGGCTGCATACCATGAAAAACATCCGAATGTAACGATTGAAGTACAGATTTCCACATGGAGTGAGTACTGGACAAAACTGGAAGCTATGGCAAACAGTAATTCCTTGCCGGATATTTTCTGGATGCACACCAATGAATTCAGTAAATATGCAGAGGCAGGTATGCTGGCAGATCTGACAGACCTGTATGCAGATGAAGACCCGGACTATTATCACAATAACTTCCCGGCAAATCTGGTTGAGAACTTTACATACGAAGACAAAATCTATGGGGTTATGAAAGATGTTGATACCATCGGTCTTGTATATAACAAAGACATCTTTGATGAAGCAGGTGTTTCCTATCCGGATGATACATGGACCTGGGATGATCTGGTAGAAGCATCTGAAACTATTCATGAAAAAACTGGAAAATACGGTATGATGGCAGATGAGAATGAGCAGGAAGGATGGGCAAATACCATTTATCAGGCAGGTGGCTACTATATTAATGATGATAAGACAAAAGCCGGATTTGATGATCCTGCAACACAGAAAGGTATCGCAGAATATATCGGATGGCAGACCGATTATGATTTTTCTCCAAACCAGAGTGATTTCTCTGATCTTGGTAAAGCAGAACGTTTCTTCGCCGGTGAAGGCGCTATGATGTATCTTGGAAGCTGGGGAATCAATAACCTGTATATCAACTATCCAGACCTGAACTGGGATGTGGCAGTTCTGCCGAAATGCCCGGATCCGGTATCCGGTGACGGAAGAGCCAGCATCTCCAACGGACTTGCATACGCTACATCCGCAGATAATCCACATATGGATGTTGTAAAAGATGTACTGAAATTCCTGGGAACGGAAGAAGCAGCGATTATTCACGGTGAAAATGGTGCAGCTATCCCGGCATTTAACGGAACCGGTGATTCCTGGGCTAATAATTATGAAGGTAAAAATGTACAGGCATACGTAGATCAGCTGGAGTACAGTGTTCAGTATCCGTATTCAAAATCCAAATCTACATGGTTCCCGGAAGTTGAAGCAACTCTGCTGGAAGCATACAGCGGAACGATGAGTCTGGATGATGCGTTCGCACAGTGCCAGCAGCAGGTAGATGAGTGTCTTGCTTCTGAATAAGACAGAATGAGAGGTGGCAAAAATGGGAAAGAAGAAAAGAAAATATGATAAAGGTGCCAGCGTTGGTTTCCTGATGGCACTACCTACTGTGCTCGGTCTGATTCTTCTTAATATTTATCCATTATGCAGAACCGTCTATATGAGTTTCTTTAAGTCTGGAGCTTTTGGAAAATGGACGTTTGTAGGATTAGACAACTATGTTACCATGTTTCAAAGTGCCGGTTTCTGGACTGTAACAAAAAATACCCTGTTATTTATGTTACTGACAGTGCCTGTGACAGTTATCCTTGGTTTATTAATTGCAGTACTATTAAATCAGAGTATCAATGGTAAGACAGTATTCAGAGCAATTTACTTCCTTCCCATGGTCGTTGCCCCTGCGGCAGTGGCCATGGTATGGAAATGGCTGTTTAATGCAGAATACGGTATTATTAATATCGTATTAGGTGCACTGCATCTTCCATCGAAGATCCAGTGGATTTCTGATCCTAAGACAGCATTGTTAGCATGTGCGATTGTTACTATCTGGAGCAGTGTTGGATACGATGCAATCTTGCTTCTGTCCGGTTTGCAGAGTATTTCAAAATCATATTACGAAGCAGCGAGAATTGATGGGGCAAATTCTTTCCAGCAGTTTAAGAGTATTACGATTCCTTTGGTTTCGCCAACGTTGTTCTTTGTATTGATGATGCGTGTTATGGCTTCCCTGAAGGTATTTGATATTGTCTATATGATGATTGAAAAAACCAATCCGGCGATCAGAAGCTGTGAAACGATTCTTTATAATTTCTATCAGGAGACCTTTGTTAAGAATAACAAAGGTTATGGATCAGCACTGGTTGTATGGTGTGTCATTCTGATTGCAATCATTACGGCAGTACAGTTTATCGGACAGAAGAAATGGGTTACATATGATGTATAGACGAGAGAGGTGACACAGCAATATGGAAAAACAAGTAAACAGACCAAAAATAAAAAAAGGCAACATATTGGTGTATCTCGTTTTGATACTTGGAAGTGTTCTTATGATATTCCCATTTATCTGGATGATAAGCACCAGTTTTAAAACAGTTCCGGAAACAACGTTAATACCGCCAACACTGTTACCGGCATCGTTCAGTAATACTGCAGCATATGAGCAGGTTACAAAGAGTTTACCATTTTTTAACTTGTATTTTAATACGATCATGATGATTGTAATTCGAGTGATCTGTGCAGTGGTATTCTCCTCTATGGCAGCGTATGCATTTGCAAAAGTGAACTTTCCACTGAAGAATCTGTTTTTTATGATCGTATTATCCCAGTTGATGTTTCCGGCACAGGTGTTTATCCTGCCGCAGTATGAAATGATTTCAGCATTGGGAAAAACGGATTCACTATTCGCGTTGGTGTTCCCGGCACTGGTAAGTGCTTTCGGTACATTCTTCCTGCGACAGACCTATATGGGTATTCCGGATGATCTTCTGGAAGCCGCAAGAATTGACGGGTGTGGACATTTTAGAAGCTTTATCAGTATTGCTTTCCCGCTGACCAAGACAGCAATGGCAGCATTGGCAGTATTTACAGCATTGTTTGCATATGGAGATTTGATGTGGCCGTTGATCGTAAACACGAAGTTGGATAAGTTGACATTATCCTCAGGTTTATCAACTTTAAGAGGACAGTTTTCTGTTAATTATCCAAACCTGATGGCTGGTTCTGTTCTGGCAATGATTCCTATGATTATTATTTACATTATTTTCCAGAGACAGTTTATCGAAGGAATTGCTTTGACAGGAACAAAAGCATAGTAAAAATAAGGCTACATCTGGAAATGAACTGGATGTAGCCTTTATTTTATATGTACGAACAAGGTATGTTCAGTACAAAGAACTAAAATCGATTCGAAGAAAGGAGAAAACATGGACATGACTAGAGAGATTCGTATCGAAGAGGGAAAATTAAAAGTAGTTTTTGAAATTCAGGAAAACGGAGTAGTAGAACTGAAGCAATTCGACCCTGCCGGGCGTATGGATGTAAAGGAAAGAGATCGTGGGGAAGAAGATTTTTATCCGATTACAGAAGTTCAGATCACCGGACGTGGAACCAGAGGGATGCATGCATATAAGCACAATGTCAGTGGTGGCGCTACGGATTTTGTATATCAGAGCCATGAGGTTCTGGAAAATGAAAAAGGAAAAGAACTGGTAATTCATACAGCTACTGAATATGGTGTAAAAGGCGAGTATCACATGCAGTTTTATCCAAATGTTGCAGCAGTTCAGGTATGGACAACTCTTAAAAATGAAGGAACAGAAAAGATTGGTTTGGAATATGTGTCTTCCTTTATATATCAGGGACTCTGCCAGAGTGGAGAAAAGCCTTATTTTGAGAAAACAAGTATCTATACACCGCATAACAGTTGGGATTGTGAGAGCCAGTGGAGAAAGAATGACTGTCGGGAGATCAATCTGAGTGGAATGGCAGTAAATGGATTTAACACACCAGGATTTGGCATGAACAGATATTGTTACGGTGGACACAGTTCCTGGTCTACCTGTGAGTATTTACCAATGGGCATCTGTGAAGATGAAGAATGCAAAGTAACTTATTTCTTCCAGGTGGAACATTCCGGTCAGTGGCTGATTGAGTATGGACCAAGTACCGGAGAACGGTTGTATGTGGCTCTTTCCGGGGCAACAGAGACGGAACATGGCTGGTGGAAAAATCTGAAGCCAGGAGATACGTTTACCACAGTACCCGCCGGTTTTGGTGTGGCAGAAGGTGACGTTAACGAAGCGATGGCAGAATTAACAGAATACAGAAGGAAAATCCGTCGTCCAAACGAAGATGATGAGAAATTAAATGTAGTATTTAATGATTATATGAATTGCCTGATGGGAGATCCTACCGAAGAAAAGGAAAAAGCAATCATCGACAGGGCAGCGGCTATGGGATGTGAATACTACTGTCTGGATTGTGGCTGGTATGATAAAGGTTTCTGGTGGGATCGTGTAGGTGAATGGAAAGAGTCACCGGAACGCTTCCCGAATACTCTGAAGGCAGTATGCGACTATGCAAAGGAAAAAGGCATGGTTATGGGACTGTGGCTTGAGATTGAAGTTATGGGGGTTGCCTGCGAATTGGCGAATAAACTGCCGGATGACTGGTTTATCTGCCGCCACGGAAAACGTCATATCGACAATAAGAGATATCTACTGGACTTTAGAAATCCAGAAGTTCGGAAGTACTGTATGGATGTAGTGGATCGTCTGATCGAGGACTATGGTGTGGGCTATTTTAAAGTGGATTACAATGTAACTATGGGATACGGAAGTGATCTGTATGCAGACAGCTGTGCCGATGCAATTCGTGATCATTATCTGTATCTGTATGAATGGTATAAGGAAATCTTCTGTAAACATCCGGATCTGGTGATCGAAAACTGTGGTTCCGGTGGACAGCGTATGGATTATGGCATGTTGAAACTGTTAAGCCTTCAGTCCACCAGTGACCAGACGGATTATGTTTACAACTCCTATATTGCATCCAATGTGGCAAGCGCCGTGACACCGGAGCAGGCAGGTATGTGGGTATATCCATATAAGGATGAACGGGAACATGTTATCTACAATATGGTAAATGGATTGCTTCTTCGTCCATATATGAGCGGTATGGTATGGGATATGGGAGAAGAAAGCCTGGAACTGATGCGGGAAGGAATATCCTTATATAAAGAAATCCGTGATGATGTGAAAAAGGGTGTTCCTGTATTTCCACTTGGCTTTACAGATACCAGAGATGATGTGCTGGCATATGCGATCAAAACAGAAAGCAAGACCTATCTGGCTGTATTTACACCGAAGACAGATAAAGCAGAGATTCCATTGGCGGCAGCAGGAATTACAGGAACAAGCGCAAAAGTTATCTATCCGGCAACGGGAGACTGTACGTATAAAGTTGAAGACGGTAAATTACAGGTAGCGATGCCACAGGTAATCTGCGCAAGACTGTTTGAAATCAAATAAGAAGAAAAAATGAGAAACAGAAAATAAAAATATAAAGTGTCAGGTACTGAAAAACAGAAGATATAATCCAACCGGTTTTATAGTACCTGACATTTTTTTAAACAGACAAAGGAGAGAAAACAGATGATAAATAAAAATACATTTGCACCAACAGCACCGATGGGGTGGAACAGTTGGGATTGTTACGGCGCAGCAGTAACGGAAGAGGTTCTTTTGAAAAATACGGATTATATGGCAGAACATTTGAAAAAGTATGGATGGGAATACATCGTATGTGACATCCAGTGGTACGAGCCTACTGCAGATTCCAGTCATTATCATCAGTTTGCGGATCTGTGCATGGACGAATACGGTCGTGTAATCCCGGCTCCGAACCGTTTTCCGTCCGCGTCAGACGGCAAAGGATTTGGTCCGATTGCGGAATATATACACAACAAAGGACTGAAGTTTGGTATCCATATTATGAGAGGTATTCCGCGTCAGGCTGTGACGCAAAATATAAAAATCAAAGGAACGGAGTACACAGCAAGGCAGGTAGCTCATCCGGCTTCTATTTGTTGCTGGAATACGGATATGTACGGTCTGGACTGTACCAAACCGGGAGCACAGGAATATTATGATTCTTTATTGGAATTATATGCTTCTTGGGGTGTTGATTTTATTAAAGTAGATGATATTTGTGTCAAATATGGCAGAACAGGTGATGAAAGCACACTCGCCTATGGGGGTGATGAGATAGAGATGCTTCGACGAGCTATTGATAGATGTGGTCGTCCAATTGTATTAAGCCTCTCACCGGGACCGGCAATGTTAGATAAAGCGGGACATCTGCGGGAGAATGCAAATATGTGGCGAATCACAAATGATCTGTGGGACAGTTGGGACAATATTATGGAAATGTTTTCCAGGTGTAATGAATGGAGTCCATATGTGTCTGAAGGATGTTATCCGGACTGTGATATGCTGCCGTTAGGACATATTTCTATCATTGGCTGCGAACATGGCATGGGAGATCGCATATGTCGTTTGTCACAGGATGAACAGAAAACAATGATGTCATTATGGTGTATTTTCCGGTCGCCCCTGATGTTAGGGGCGGAGATGACAGATCTGGATTCCTGGACACTATCGCTGCTGACAAATGAAGAAGTGTTGAAGATGCATAAAGACAGTCGAGATGCACATCAGATTGAGAGAAGCTTTGATTTGATCACATGGGGTGCACATGATGAGGAAGGTAGCTGTTATATTGCGCTGTTTAATGTTACTAACTGGGATGAAACTTTCAGCTTTGACTTTAGAAAAGCAGGTTTAGAAGGATATTATGAAGTTCGTGATTTGTGGGAACGGGAAGATCTTGGAAGCGTGGATAAGATAGTGACAAAAGTAAAATCGCATGGTGTGAAGCTTTATAAATTATCAAAAAAATAAGTATAAGATGGATAAAAACCATACATATGACAAGATAAAGCAAAATATACATAATCGATGCATAATGGTAGAAAATGTATGATTTTTAATGAGAAAAGAACTGTGAGAAACGGTATAAAATTGATATATTGAAGCTATAAAAAGAAACGTCTAAGGCCGGCAAAGATGGAATCAACAAGGAATAACGGGAGGTTTTTATGAGCTTAAAAATTACATTTATCGGGGCAGGTAGCCTTGTTTTTGCAAGAACATTATTTACTGACATCATGTCTGTACCGGAGCTGCAGAAAGCAGAAATTTCCTTTACAGATATTAACCCGGACAATCTGGAGAAGACACGGGAACTTTGCCAGCGAGATCTGGATGCAAATGGAATTCCAGTGGTTATCGAAGCTACAACAGATCGCAGAGCAGCATTGAAAGACGCAAGATACATTGTAAACTGCGTACGTGTTGGTGGATTGGAAGGGTTTGAGACGGATATTGAAATTCCGCTAAAATACGGAGTGGATCAGTGTGTTGGAGATACATTGTGTACTGGTGGTATTATGTACGGACAACGAGTAATCGCGGCAATGCTGGATTTTTGTAAAGATATTCGTGAAGTATCAGAACCGGGCGCAATCATGCTGAATTATTCGAATCCGAATGCTATGGCAACATGGGCTTGTAACAAGTACGGTGGTGTTAAAACTCTTGGTCTTTGCCATGGAGAAATTCATGGAGAAATGCAGATAGCAGAAGTTTTAGGAATTCCGAGAGAAGAACTGGATATTACTTGTGCAGGAATCAATCATCAGACATGGTATGTGTCTGTGAAACATCATGGAAAAGAAATGCTAGATAAGATTCTGCCAGGATTTGAAGCACATGAGAAATTCAGAGAAGAAGAAAAAGTCAGAATTGATATTCTGAAACGTTTTGGATACTATTCTACAGAATCCAATGGACATCTGTCTGAATATGTTGCATGGTACAGAAAACGACCGGACGAAATCAAAGACTGGATCAATCTGGACAGCTGGATCAATGGGGAAACCGGTGGATATCTGCGTGTGACAAGAGAAGAAAGAAACTGGTTTGAAACAGATTATCCAAAGATTCGCGAGGAAGAACCAAAGAAATTGGACGGATCTGAAAGAGGAAAAGAACATTGCTCTTATATCATCGAATCACTGGAAACTGGAAGAAAATACAGAGGTCATTTCAATGTTATGAATGAAGGATGCATTACAAATCTTCCATATGAGAGTGTAGTAGAAGTTCCCTGTTATGTGGATGGTAACGGAATCAGTATTCCAAAACTGGGGGATCTGCCACTGGGATGTGCAGCAGTGTGCTCACAGTCCATCTGGGTACAGAAACTGGCAGTAGAAGCAGCTGTTCACGGAGATGTATCTTTGTTAAAACAGGCTGCCTTAATGGATCCACTGACCGGAGCGGTATGTAATCCGCCGGAAATCTGGCAGATGATCGATGAAATGCTGGTTGCACAGGAAGAATGGTTGCCACAGTACAAAGAAGGAATCGAAGCTGCAAAAACAAACTTAAAGGAGCATTATGTAACACCTCGCTGTGAAGGATACAAGGGTGCAGCGGTTGTAAGAGAGAAAACCGTAGAAGAAGTGGCAGCAGAACATGCAAAAAGAAAAATTACGGTATAAGAAAGGACGAAATAGAAAAATCCTGCCGGAAGTTTCAGATGGAACTTCCGGCAGGATTTTTGACGTATATAGTTTTTACTAAATATAGCAGATTCGTGATGTGGGCTGTAAAGGCTCAGGCGAGAAGAAACATCGTCACAAAGTGGCATGCGCTTCCGCCCATCACAAACAAGTGGAAGATTTCATGGGAACCGAAATTTTTATGTTTTGCATTAAAGATCGGCACTTTCAATGCGTAGATGATGCCACCGATGGTATAGATAATGCCTCCTGCCAGCAGCCATCCGAATGCAGGTTTGGACAGTGCGTGAAAGATCTGGGAGAATGCCAGCACACACAGCCATCCCATGCCGATGTAGATCACAGAAGAAAACCACTTCGGGCAGGTGATCCAGCAGGCTTTCACGATGATTCCGACCAGTGCCACGCTCCATACCAGGATACATAACAGCTTTCCGGTGTGACCTTTCAGAGCGATCAGACAGATTGGTGTGTAACTTCCGGCGATCAGAACGAAGATCATCATATGATCCATTTTCTGCAGTCGTCGGTTTACCTTTGCACTGATATCCAGTGAATGGTAGGTGGTACTTGCAGTATATAAAAGAAACATACTGAGAGCAAATACAGATAATGCGATCAGGTGCAGCCAGTCCGGTTCTCGGGCTGCTTTGACCAACAGAGGGATGGTTGCAAGCAAAGCCATCATCATACCAATAAAATGAGTAATTGCGCTTCCGGGATCTTTTAATTTGAATGTCATATGATCAACTCCTATCTCAAATGAAATTAGAAACTCTGTTATGTAGTTTTTGAAACTACGTTATGATATTATAATATACACTTTGTCAGGAAAATACAACTACTTTTTTTAAAAATGAGAAAAAATTAAGAAGTAGAAGAAAGAAAATGAAAATAAAACCGGGAAATGCATAAAAAAATCCCGTAAATTTCACCAGGAGACAGTTCTCCTGGGAATTTACGGGACAAGGTATTGAGATATCTGTCATAAAACCTTACAGAAACAAAATTAATGATGATTTGTAACTATTCGGCAGATAGAACTGTGAAGGTGCTGAATGGTTACGATAATTTGATATTTGCAAACAGAGAACCAAGCGTAGTAGTAGCTTCTTCTGTTTCCGGAAGTTCATAAACCTCTTCCTCGATTTCCTGTGCAGCCACGTCCTGCAGTGCTTTCATGCTGAGGCTCAGCTTTCCGTCTTTCACAGCGATGACTTTCACTTTCACTTTATCGCCGACTGCCAGAACTGCGGACGGATGTTTGATTCTTTTTTCACTGATCTGAGAGATATGAACCAGACCGGAGAGACCGTTTCCGAGATTGACGAAAGCGCCGTATGGCTGCAGGCTTTCTACCGTACCCTCTGTCACAAGACCTACTTCCACATTGGATACTTTTGCGCGTCTTTCTTCCTCCGCTTTTTCTCTCAGAAGTTCTCTTGCGGAGAGGATCAGACGGTTGTCCTCTTCTTCGACATCAAAAACCTGTACCTGTATCTCCTTGTTCAGGTATTCGTTTAGATCTTCCACGTAATTCAGGGAAAGTTTGGAAGCCGGGATAAATCCACGGATTCCTTCTACATATGCGATGACACCTGCACTGACGATGCCTTTTACGGTAACGTTCAGCACGGTTTTGTCTTCTTTTAACTGACGAAGTTTGTCCCATGCCAGCACATCGTTAGCTTCCACGCGGGATAACAGGATGCAGCCGCGGCGGTTGTCTCTGCCGATCACGGTGGCTGTAACTTCATCGCCCACATGAACCGCTTCTTTTACCATAAAACCAGGCTCTCTGCTGTAATCGGAAACCTTGATGATTCCTTCGGTGTAATAGCGAAGATCCAGTGTGATCTCTTCTTCGTCTACAGCGATCACCGTACCGGTGATCATATCGCCCTCTTCGAGCTTTTTAAAAGAAGCCTCCAGCTCCTTTTCATAATCTGCCATGGAAGTTGCCTCTTCGGCAACCGCTGTTACTTTTTCTTCTTCTGCCATAGTATATTCATCCTTTCTTTGCACGAATCTGCTGTTTCTATTATTATAGCGTTGTTTCCCGGAATCTGGCAACAGAAAATAGAAAGATTCCGGCACATACCGGTTGTATGTACGGGGAATAGTACATAGAAAGATAATAAATCTGTTTGCTGATTTTTTTTAAGTATGCTAAGATAAAAATCAGAAATTATAGACCAAGCAGATTCCGGCAGAAGGCAGAAGAGTTGTCTGACAGATGCCGGGAACAACAGTTAGGGGATTATTTGTGAGAAAAGATAATAAAGTTTATGTCATCGGACACAAGAATCCGGACACGGATTCCATCTGTTCTGCGATCGCATATGCCGACATCAAGAATCGAACAACCAAGGGAACGTATGTGGCGAAGAGAGCCGGACAGATCAACGAAGAAACAGAATTTGTACTGAAATATTTCCATGTGCCGGCACCCGGTTATCTGCCGGATGTGGGAACCCAGGTGAAAGACATGGATCTTCATGAGACACCGGGAGCGGCAAACAGCATGTCTGTAAAGCGGGCATGGAAACTGATGCAGGAGCATAATGCGGTAACACTGCCGATCACGGACAAAGAGGGAAAAGTGGAAGGTCTGATCACCACCGGAGATATCGCGAAATCCTATATGGATGCTTACGATAACACATTGCTTGCCCAGGCGCGTACCCAGTACCGGAGCATCGCGGATACCGTGGACGGACAGATCATCGTGGGAAATGAACACGGATACTTTATCAAGGGAAAAGTAGTCATGGGACTCTCCCAGCCGGATACGATGGAGAGTTTTATCGATGAGGACGATCTGGTTATTCTCGGAAACCGTGCGGAAGATCAGCTGTGTGCGATCGAAGCAAACGCAAGCTGCCTGATCGTGTGTCTGGGAGCGAAAGTCGGAAAGACGATCCAGAAACTGGCAGAGGAGAGAAATCAGGTGATCATTTCCACACCGTACGATTCGTTCACCGTTGCCCGCCTGATCCACCAGAGTATTCCGATCAAGTATTTTATGAAAAAAGACAATCTGGTGATCTTCCGGAGTGATGATTTTACTGATAAGATCAAAGATATCATGACGAAGACCCGTTACCGTGCATTCCCGGTGGTCAACACCCGTGGAAAATACATCGGTACCGTTTCCCGTCGAAACTTCATGAGTATCAAGAAAAAACAGCTGATTCTGGTTGACCATAACGAGAGATCTCAGGCGGTCGACAACATCGAAGAGGCAGAGATCCTGGAGATTCTGGATCATCACAGAATCGGTTCTCTGGAGACCTTCCAGCCGATCATGTTCCGCAACCAGCCGGTAGGCTGTACCGCAACCATTATGTATGAGATCTACGCGGAAAAATATCTGGAGATCCCGGAAAATATCGCCGGACTTCTGTGTGCGGCGATTCTGTCAGATACGCTGATGTTCCGCTCACCGACCTGTACGGAACGTGATAAAGAGGCAGCGCAGGAACTGGCAAAGATCGCCAAGATCGAGATCGAAAGCTTTGCCAATAAAATGTTCCGTGCCGGAAGCAATCTGAGCAGTAAGACACCGGAAGAAATCTTTTATCAGGATTATAAGAAATTTATTGTGGATGACCTGGCATTCGGTGTGGGACAGATCAGCTTCATGTCCGAGGAAGAACTGCAGACGGTCAAAGACCGCCTGATGCCGTATATGGAAAAAGAATGTGGCAAACATGGAATCAAGATGGTGTTCTTCATGCTGACCAACATCATCAAGGAGTCCACGGAACTTCTGTGTTATGGAGAGGGATCGGATGGACTGGTATATGAGGCATTCGGAGAGAAAGTGGAAGACAGTTCCTGTCGTCTGGAAGGTGTGGTATCGAGAAAGAAACAGCTGATTCCGAAGTTTATGAATGCATTACAGCAGTAAAGGAAAAATATATGGCGAAACAACAGTGGAAACCCGGCAACATGCTGTATCCGCTTCCGGCGGTTATGGTATCGGTGCGGGATAACGAAGGAAAAGACAATATCATTACCGTAGCGTGGGCAGGTACGGTGTGTACCAACCCGCCGATGGTATCCATTTCGGTGCGACCGGAGCGCTATTCGTATCATATGATCGAAGAGAGCGGTGTTTTTGTGATCAATCTGACTACGGAAGCACTTACGTATGCGACCGATTACTGCGGTGTCCGTTCCGGAAAAGACGTGGACAAATTCAAAGAGATGAAACTGACCTGTGTGGAAGCCTCCCAGGTGAACTGTGGAATGATCGGGGAGTCACCGGTGAATATCGAGTGTAAGGTCGTAAAAACAGAGAAGCTTGGTTCCCATCACATGTTTCTTGCACAGGTAGTTGCTGTTCATGCAGACGAAGATTATATGGATGAAAATGGCCGGTTTGATCTGAACAGCGCACACCCGATGGTGTATTCCCATGGAACGTACTATGGTGTAGGAAAGCAGCTCGGTACTTTCGGGTACAGTGTGAGAAAACGTAAATCCAAGCGAAAAAGTAGGAAATAGGTCGAAAAAACGAAAATTTTTTCTTGTGTTTAACACTTTACCATGCTATAATGTCTGCGTATTCAAAAAGCAATGAGCAAATTCTAAGGAGGAACGTGTAACATGTCTTATGTAGATGAAGTATATGAAAACGTTGTGGCTAAAAATCCTAACGAACCAGAATTCCACCAGGCTGTCAAAGAAGTACTGGATTCTCTGCGTCCGGTAATTGATGCAAATGAAGAAAAGTACAGAAAAGAAGCTTTGCTGGAGCGTATCGTTGAGCCTGAAAGAGTTATTATGTTCCGTGTACCGTGGGTAGATGATCAGGGCCAGGCACATGTAAACAAAGGATATCGTGTACAGTTCAACAGTGCAATCGGACCTTACAAAGGAGGTCTTCGTCTGCATCCATCAGTAAACCTGGGTATCATCAAATTCCTGGGATTTGAGCAGATCTTCAAAAACTCCCTGACCGGACTGCCAATCGGTGGTGGTAAAGGTGGTTCTGATTTCGATCCGAAAGGAAAATCTGATCGTGAAATCATGAAATTCTGCCAGAGCTTTATGACAGAGCTGAGCAAACACATCGGCGCAGATACAGACGTACCGGCTGGTGATATCGGAACCGGCGCAAGAGAGATCGGTTACATGTTTGGTCAGTACAAGAGACTGAGAAACGTATACGAAGGAGTTCTGACAGGTAAAGGACTGACCTATGGTGGATCTCTGGCAAGAACAGAAGCTACCGGTTATGGTCTGCTGTACCTGACACAGGAACTGTTAAAATTAAATGGTATCGACATCGCAGGAAAGACTGCAGTTGTATCCGGTGCAGGTAACGTAGCAATCTACGCAATCCAGAAAGCACAGCAGCTGGGTGTAAAAGTTCTGACCTGTTCTGATTCTACCGGTTGGGTTTACGATCCGGACGGAATCGATGTAGCACTTCTGAAAGAAATCAAAGAAGTGAAGAGAGCAAGACTGACAGAGTATGTAAAAGTTCGCACAAACGCTGAATACCATGAAGGAAGAGGTGTATGGCAGATCAAAGCTGATCTGGCACTGCCATGTGCAACACAGAACGAACTGCATCTGGAAGACGCAAAACAGCTGGTAGCAAACGGAACCATCGCTGTATGCGAAGGTGCTAACATGCCTACCACTCTGGAAGCTACCCAGTATCTGCAGGCAAACAACGTAATCTTTGCGCCTGGTAAAGCAGCAAATGCCGGTGGTGTAGCAACATCCGCACTGGAAATGTCTCAGAACAGCGAGAGACTGAGCTGGACATTCGAAGAAGTAGATGCAAAACTGAAAAACATCATGATCAACATCACCCACAACATGGATGATGCAGCAAAACGTTATGGATTCGAAGGCAACTATGTAGTAGGTGCCAACATTGCCGGATTCGAAAAAGTTGCTGATGCTATGTTAGCACAGGGTATCTGCTAATTTTCAAACGCAAGTAATAAGTAATGTTCAAATAATAAACAACAGAAAATCCCCGCAGTGGACGTCAAATATCCGCTACGGGGATTTCTGCATGTAGAAAAATATAACTATTCAGCCGGCAGAATTTCGCAAGGTGATTTGCATATTTAATGGATTCCCTTCTGAATCAGATCTTTCCCAAACTTTTCCCGGATCTTATCCATCGCCCGTTCCATCTTCTGTTCTTTTTCAATCGCTTTCGGGTCATAACTGAACAGATCGAGCTGTACCGGTTCATCAGCATCCGTCAGTTTTCCGGCGCGGATTCCCAGTAAACGGATCGGGTTTCCGTTCCAGAGTGTATCAAAAAGATGACAGGCTGCGTGGTACAGCTTTTTCCCATCCTGCGTCGGGGAGGAAAGCGGCATCTGACGGGTGTATTTGTCAAATGTCGCGTATTTGATCTCCACGCACAGGTTATTGGCAGACTGACCGGCTTTTTCGAGACGGTGCCCTACCTTGGTGGAAAGCTGCAGAAGAATAGAGTACGCTTCCTGCGCGGTCGTAAGATCACTGGCGAGGGTGGTGGAATTGCCGATCCCTTTTGCCTGAGACGGTTCGCTTTCGATGCTGGAATTATCGATTCCGTTTGCATATTCCCACAGCATTTTTCCGTGGCTTTTCAGATGTAGGTTGAGAATCGCCGGATCCATCCGAGCCAGATCGCCAATCGTATGGATATCCAGTTTCTGCAGGACAGCTACGGAAGCATGTCCTGCCATGAACAGACTACTGATCGGAAGTGGCCACATTTTCTTCTGAATCTCATCAGGGAAAAGTGTGTGCGTCTTGTTCGGCTTTTCGAAGTCAGAAGCCATCTTTGCCAGCACCTTATTGGAAGAGATCCCCACATTGACCGTAAAACCAAAATGGCTGTAAATATAGTTGCGAATATAGGCGGCTCCTTCTTCGGGTGAGGAGAAGCGGGAGGCAATTGTGGTATAGTCCAGATAACATTCATCCACACTGACCTGTTCAATTTCCGATGTCAGTGAGCGGAGAAAACAGACAAACTGTTTGCTGTGGCGGCTGTAAGAGTCGTGGTCAGGAGGAATGATGGTGAGCGTCGGACATTTTTTCAGAGCATTTGCCACCGGTTCCGCAGTATGGATATGGTAAGTATTTTTCGCTGACAGAGACTTTGCCAGAACGATCCCATGGCGGGTCTTCCGGTTGCCGCCGATGATCGCGGGAATCGTCCGGATATCCACGCTGTCCGGATTTGCCTGTAAGAGATCAATTGCGCTCCAGCTCAGATATGCGGAATTGACATCGATATGAAAAATGATGCGATCCATGAATGTCCTCCTTTCTGCGGATATCCGCATCTGTTACCAGAAAGTATGTTCTTATATAAAATTAAGTATACGTTAATTGGATCTCCGACGCAATCCATAACTTGGTTATTTGGGAAGAAAGAAGTATAATAGAAGCAACGCAATAGAAAAAGAGGAATAATCATGGACGGAATCAGTAAAAAAATATATCTGGAACTTCAGGCTCCGACCGAGGACGATAACCGGTCCGATCAGAGAAGGATCCAGGACGGATTAAAGGAACAGGGGATTGAGGCAAAAGTAAGCCTGCGGGTACTGCGAAAACTATATCCGCTGTGCGAAGAGGCAGAGTGGAAAGTGACAGTGTCGCTGGCGTGGGACGGTCAGACGTGGCATGGCGTGGATCTGGAAGCGGGAGATACCACTGGGTTACATTACGGTGTGGCGGTGGATCTGGGAAGCACCACCGTGGTTGCCCGTCTGGTGGACTGCGCGACAGGAAAGATCCTAGGCGAAACCAGCACGTTCAACGGGCAGATTCCCTATGGAACGGACATTCTGACCAGAATCTTTCACTGTCAGGAAGACCGTGGAACGCTGGAGATCCTTCGAAAAGCAGCGGTAACCAGCATTACCACCTGTGTGAGAGAACTGGAAGCACAGCAGCAGTTACCGGAAAACAGCTGTATCGCGATGGCAATCGGGGGCAATACAACGATGATTCATTTTCTGCTTGGGATGGATGCGTTCTGTGTCTTCCACACTCCGTATGCGGTGCACGCAGACCAGCCCGGATTTCTCCCGGCAAAAGATCTGGAACTGCCGGTGAAGGGATATGTTTACATTTATCCGGCAAAGTCCAATTACCTGGGCGGCGATATCATCAGCGGCATGGTGGCTACGGGAATCTATAAAAAAGAGAAGATCAACGCTTTTTTCGATATCGGAACGAACGGGGAACTCGTATTGGGGAACCGGGATTTTCTGTTATGCGGTGCGGGAGCTGCGGGACCTGCACTGGAAGGCGGTGTGGTAAAGACGGGCATGCGCGCGATGGAAGGCGCGGTGGATCGGGTAAAAATGGAAGATGGAGAACTGCACTGCCACGTGATCGAGGAGGCAACGGCGAAAGGAATCTGCGGATCCGGGATTGTGGATCTTCTGGCGGAATTGTTTTTGCATGGATGGATCGATATCCGGGGGATCTTACAGCCGGAGAAAAGCCGGTGGATCGTGGAGAAAGACGGGATGCTGGCGGTGAACTATGCACCGGAGCTGTATTTTTACCAGAGTGACATCGAAGAATTTATCCGGACAAAAGCGGCGGCATACACGATGGTGGCGATCATGCTGCGGGAGTCCGGGATCGAACTTTCGGAACTGGAAGGATTCTATGTGGCGGGCGCTTTTGGAAAACACGTGTCCAAAGAATCCGCGATCGCTATCGGCATGTACCCGGACATGGAACGGGACCGGATCATCCATGCGGGCAATTCTTCCCTGGAAGGTGCGGTATGTGCACTGCTGGATTGCGGTGTGGCAAAAAAAGTGGAGGAGATCCTGGAGAAAATGGTGTATATCCAGTTCGCAGCGGTAGAAGATTTTTTGAATACAATGGTGGCAGCACAGGCACTTCCCCATACCGATCTGGAGCGGTATCCTACGGTGAAGGAGAAACTGGAACGGCTCCGAGAAGAAGAGAGAGCAGCGGATGTTCAGAAACAGAAATAAGAAGATTTGAATAAAAAATAAAAAACTTCAGCAGACAGAAGAAAGCTATTATGTCTGCTGAAGTTTTTTTATGGAGTAAAGAAACCAAGATTATATTGCAGATGTTTGCGGTGGCGTATGAATCTTGCTGTGGATCTGCAATGATATCTGAAATTAAAATTATGTAAACTAGCAATCAGAATTTTCCTTTGCCATTCGTTTCAGCTCCGGCATTACCGTACACAGCATCACGATGAAGCAGGCGCTTCCGCCAAGCACATTGGATACCGGTTCTGCGAGGAAGACACCGTCACTTCCCATATGGAACAGATACGGAAGGATGTAGGTAAGCGGAACCACGATGATGACCTTGCGAAGCAGAGAGAAGAAAATCGCGAATTTTTTCTTGCCCAGTGACTTGAACATCGTCTGTCCCACATACTGGAGTGCCTGAAAAACAAAGGCTCCGAAGTACAGTTTCAGTGCCGGGATCGCATCGGTGATCAGCGCCTGGTCGGAACTGAAGATACCGATCAGGAAACGCGGTGCAAACAGGATCACGCCCCAGGCGAGCAGTGTATACAGAATCGCCATCACGCTCATGGTGAGCCAGGACTGGAACACTCTCTTAGGCCGGCGTGCGCCATAGTTATAACTGATGACCGGAGAGGAACCTTCGGTAATGGCATGGATCGGTGTATCGATGATCTGTCGGATACTCGATACGATCGTCATCACGGAGATATACAGATCGCCTCCGGTGACCGAAAGTACATTGTTGCAGCAGATCGTCACCAGACTGTTGGTAAGCTGCATGATAAAACCTGCGGTTCCGAGGCTGATAATATTTTTTGCCCGCCTTCCGCAGTCACGGATTTCTTCTCCGGACAGAAGACGGACTTTCAATTCGGTCTTTTTCCGCAGAAAATACAGGACAAACGCTGCAGAAAGAATCTGTGATAACACCGTAGCGATCGCCGCACCGCGGATACCGAGTCCGAACACAAAGATAAAAACCGGATCCAGGATCAGGTTGGCAATTGCACCGATCGCTACAGAGAACATCCCTGTGGTGGCGTATCCCTGCGCATTGATAAATGGATTCATACCGGTAGAAACCATAGAAGGAAAAGTTCCGAGCAGATAGATCATCAGATAAGGATACGCGTAGATCAGTCCGTTTTCCGAACTTCCGAACAGAAGCAGAATCGGTTTCGCAAAGATCATACCGACAGCCATCAGAAGCAGGGCACAGACACAGATCAGAAAGAATGAGGTATTCATGATCATCGAAGACTCTTTCGTATCTTTTCTTCCACGCTCGATCGAAAAAAGCGGCGCACCGCCGGAACCGAAGAGGTTACTGAAAGCAAGAATAATCGTAATGATCGGAAAACACAGCCCGACAGCTCCAAGCGCTGTGGTTCCCACATCCGGGATCCTTGCAATATAGATTCGGTCCACAATATTGTAGAGCAGGCTTAAAACCTCCGCCACAAGCATCGGAATGGAAGCCCGCAAGATATTATCGGTGATTTTCCCATGTTCAAAGTCAATCTGTTTCATGATAAAACTCCTTTGTGTATGAGGTAGATGATGCAGGTATATGCGTTGTGCTACCGTCATGCATCTGTGTAAAATTTAGGTAAATTGCTGTTGCGCTTTTAGTGTAGCACAGATTATAATATATGAAAAATATTGTTTTTATATAAATAAAAAATAATTTCTATATAGATATGAGAAAGGAAAACGGAGGAAACTATGGAGATCAAACAGCTGGAATATTTTCGTGCAATTGTAGATGAGGGAACTATCAGCGGTGCGGCCAGAGCCCTGCATATGACACAGCCGCCGCTTAGTTACCAGATGAAAATGCTGGAAGAAGAACTGCAGGTACGCCTGTTTGCGCGGGGAAGTAAACATATCCGATTGACAGAGGCTGGAAAAGCACTGTATGTGCGGGCAGAAAGTCTTCTGACCATGACGGATATTACGAAAAGAGAAGTGATCAAAGTCAGCCAGGCAACGACGATCCATCTTGGTGTGACGCCATCCACGGTGAATATGATGGCAAAATATCTGGTAAAGTACACCAGCCATCATCCGGATATTCGTTTTGTGATCCATGACGGATCTACCTTTACACTGAAAGATGAGCTGGAAAACGGAATCCTTGATGTGACTACACTTCGTACGCCGATCGCCTTAAACGGATTCTGTTCCAAACTACTGCGACAGGAACAATTAATGGCTATGGTTCCGCAGGGACAGGAAGAAGAAGGTCTTCGGGAACTGACACTGGAAGAACTGGCCGGACATCATCTGATCCTTTCCAAGCGTCACAGAAAGTATGTGTTGTCCATTTTTGAAAAACATGGTCTTTCCTGTGATGTTTATTATGAATGTGAGGATGCCAGAACAGCCATGAGTCTGGCAGCCAGCGGATTGGGAACAGCGATTCTTCCGGCTTCCATGAGAGGACAGTCGGAAAAGATCTGTCCGATTCCGATCGCAGAAAAGGAACTGATCACCGATGTGTTGCTGGTCTGGAGAAATGAAGAACATTCGGATGTAGTAGAATCCTTTATTCGTGAGTTTTAAGTTCCCTTACATGGAAAATTGTGGTATGATGAAAATAATGTGCCGGGGCACATTGTTGTTACAGTAACACATTGTTTGTTCTCGAATAACAAACAGGAATAAAAACTTGTATTAACCAGGATAATATGATAAAATGATAAGCTGCGATAAGGATGAGAGATATGAAGAATATAGTGTTAATTGGAATGCCCGGAGTTGGGAAAAGTACAATTGGTGTAATACTTGCAAAAGAGTTAGGTTATCAGTTTGTAGATGCAGACCTTCTGATTCAGAAGCAGGAAAAGAGATTATTAAAAGAAATTATCAGTGAAGAGGGTATCGAAGGCTTTATTGCAATTGAAAATCAAGTAAACGCTTCTATTGAAGCGAATCGCACAGTAATTGCCACAGGAGGCAGCGTGGTGTACGGAAGAGAAGCTATGGAGCATCTTGGAGAGATTGCCACGGTCATTTATCTGAAATTGTCTTACAAAGCTCTGAGGAAACGGCTGGGCAACCTGAAAAACCGTGGAGTGGTTTTGCGGGACGGACAGACATTAAAAGATTTATATGAAGAACGTGTGATATTGTATGAAAAATATGCAGATATCACAATTGATGAGGAAAACAAAAATTTAGAGGAGACTTTACAGAGTATTGTAGACAGTCTGGAACTAGACAGTGAAGATGCTGAATAGTCACGGTATTCTGTAAAATTATTTGAAAAATTCAGTGGACAATATGAACAAAAAGATAAGAAATCTTTAAAATTTATTTACAAAGGCATTGATTTGTTATAACATAAAAATCAATGAGAGGGATTATCGGGACTTGTATTGGCTGAATATAAACATAGAGGTGAACTATGGATCAGTATATTATTAAGGGTGGAAACCCGTTAGTTGGTGAAGTAGAGATTGGTGGAGCGAAGAATGCAGCACTTGCGATTCTTGCAGCCGCTATTATGACAGATGATACCGTCCGGCTGGAAAACCTTCCGGATGTCAATGATATAAATGTACTTTTAGAGGCCATCGGAGGAATCGGAGCAAAAGTGGAGCGGGTAGACCGTCACACTGCAGTGATCAACGGTTCCACTATCGGTGATATCAGTGTAGATTACGAATATATTAAGAAAATCCGTGCATCCTATTATCTGTTGGGTGCGCTTCTCGGAAAATATAAAAAAGCAGAAGTACCTCTGCCGGGTGGCTGTAACATCGGAAGCCGCCCGATTGACCTGCATCTGAAAGGCTTCCGCGCACTGGGTGCAACCGTCGATATCAAATACGGTGCCATCGTGGCATCTGCACCGGACGGACTTCATGGAACTCATATTTTCATGGATACTGTATCGGTAGGTGCAACCATTAATATTATGATGGCAGCATCTATGGCAAAAGGAAATACCATTATTGAAAATGCGGCAAAAGAGCCACACGTTGTAGATACAGCAAACTTCCTGAACAGCATGGGTGCCAATATCAAGGGTGCCGGTACGGATGTGATCCGTATCCGAGGTGTGGAGATGCTGCACAGTACAAATTATTCGATTGTGCCGGATATGATCGAGGCAGGAACCTATATGTTCGCTGCAGCGGCAACACGCGGCGATATTCTGATCAAAAATGTAATTCCGAAACATCTGGAAGCGATTACGGCCAAATTAGAAGAAATCGGATGTGAAGTGGAAGAATTTGACGATGCAGTACGCGTGATCTCTGCAAAGAAACTGCGCAGAACGCATGTAAAAACCTTACCGTATCCGGGATATCCTACGGATATGCAGCCACAGATCGCAGTAACACTGGCTCTGGCATCAGGAACCAGCATTGTTACGGAAAGCATTTTTGAGAACCGTTTCAAATATGCGGACGAGCTGACCCGTATGGGTGCCTGTGTAAAAGTGGAAGGTAATACAGCCATCATTGATGGTGTGGACAAACTGACAGGCGCAAGAGTCAGTGCACCGGATCTTCGTGCAGGCGCGGCACTGGTAATTGCCGGACTGGCTGCAGAGGGTATTACAATTGTGGATGATATCGTATATATCCAGCGTGGATATGAGAATTTTGAAGGAAAACTGAAGAGTCTGGGCGCAGAGATTGAGCGTGTGACCAGTGAAAAAGAAATTCAGAAGTTTAAACTGAGAATCGGGTGACAGAAGAACCAAAAGGGGGACTGACTCCCGTATACATAAGAGGGGTGTTGTCGGAGGGCGGCATCCCTTTGTTTGTTCATACACATCATTTTATCAATAACTGTCTCGGTCAGAGGACAGTTATATTTTGACAAGAAACAGGCAGTATGGTACACTTAGAACAATTATGGGTAACTGTTCAGTACTTTAACAGTTACGGGTATAAACAACTGAAAACAGATAACTGTGAAAGTATCAGACAGTTATAAATTTGATAGAAAAAGCAGAGGTGAGTACAGTGGATAAGACAGAATACCATTTGAAATTGGAGGAAATCAGCAGACTTGTGGATGCACAGGATTATGAAGGGGCTCTTACGGTAGCGGATTCTATCGACTGGCGTAGAGTGAAGAGTGTGCGGACCTTGTGTATGGTAGCAGATATCTACGAAGTGAATGGTGAACTGGAAAAGAGTATGCAGATGCTGCAGCTGGCGCATAAACGTTCATCTATCGGCAAGATGATTCTGTACCGTCAGGTGGAACTGGCTTTGAAGATGGGGTTATATGATGATGCTGTAAAATATTATAATGAATATCTGGAGACCGCTTCCAACGATACTTCCAAATATATTCTGAAATATAAGATTTACAAAGCACAGAAAGCGCCTCTGGAGAATCAGATTGCGATTCTGGAGGAATATAAAGAGCGGGAATACACAGAACGCTGGGTATATGAACTGGCAAAACTGTATAAAAAAGCAGGACAGGAAAAGAAATGTGTTGAAACCTGTGATGATCTGGTTCTGTGGTTTGGTGAAGGCAAATATGTAACCAAAGCGATGGAACTTAAGATGACATACACGCCACTGTCACCGTCTCAGAAAGAAAAATATGAGAAAGCGAAGGCGGCAGGAAAGGTTGCAAAAGCAACAGCAGGACCGAAACTGACAGAAGAAGTAAAAAATACAATTCTGCCGGGGGTGTCAGCAGCTGCAATGGCGGGTCTTCAGAAAGTGGAAGAAGAAAAAGAACAGGCCCGGGAAGAAGCGGCAGCAACAGCAGAGATTCCGCAGGAACCTGCAGGAACAACTGCAGAAGAAATTCCGGCGACGGAGGAAGAGCCGGTGAAACCGGCAACAGAGATTCCGCATATCGATACCGAAAAACTTCAGGAACGTCTTTCCAGAAGTTTTCAGGAGATTCTTTCCGGCTTTAACCGTACCAAGGCAGTAGATGCTTTTGAGGCACTGGGAAGAGCAGCAGGAGCAGAAGTTCCGCAGGAACCTGAAGTACAAGAAGAAAATATGGAAGACTATCACGTACAGGATCTGGAGCCGGAAGCTGTAAATGAAGGCATCATCTCTGCGGACAGCGGAGTTGCCGGGGTGAGCAGAACCGAGATGGATGAACTGGAAATGATGGAAAAACCGAAGGTGGAAAAACCGGAGGATAAAGAAATCATCAGTGTTCAGGAAGTGGATCTGGATGCATTATTTGCAGAGACTTCGTCTTCCCTGGCGAAAGAAGCAGGCGAGAATGCCGCAGAAAAAGCTGAGGAAGAACCGGCTGTGGAGGAAGTAACAGCAGAAGAAATCATCGGTGAACCGGAAGAAGTAGTTGCAGAAGAAACAGTAGATACAGCCGGTGATGTACTGGAAGAAAGGGTTGAGGGAGCGGTTGAGACAGTAACGGAAGAAGAGCCGGCAGAAACTCTGACGGATGCGGCGGATGAAGCGATGGCAGCTTTTGAAGCAAGTCTTTCCGGACTTTCTCTGGATTTTGCAGAAGAAACATCGTCTGATGCACCGGAAACTGAAACTTCGGCGGAATCAACAAAAGAGCCGGAAACAGAAGAAGATATTACCGGATCAGAAGCAGCACCGGTGATTGAGATGGAATATCCGGAAGAAACGGAGGAAACAGAACCGGAAATCGAAGATCTGGATGCGACAAGAGTGATTCCGGATGTGACAAAGCAGGATGCATGGCATGCGACACCGGGAGATACACAGGAATTTAATCTGGAAGAAGAACTCAAAGCTGCTCTGAGCGGTATGGATGGGCTCCGGGAACAGGAAGAAGCAGAACGGTCTGCAAGCCTGGATCCGGAACCGGAGACAGCATCTGAGGAAGAAATTGCTTTTGAAGAAAAGACAGAACCGATGACAGAAGAGAATACCACAGAGGAATCTGTTGTGGAAGAAGGTTCTGAAACGGAGGCAGAGGAACCGGAAGGTGATCATATCGATAAGATGCTGGAAGAAGCAGAGATACAGCCAGATATCAGCGAGATGACTTTGGAACGGGAGACACCTGAAGAAAAACGCCAGAGGATCCTGAACAATACCAGACCGGAACGTCTGACGGCAGAACAGAAACAGCTGTTTTCGTACTTTGCTAAAGTGCCGGGCATGGATGATCAGATTCTGGATGCGATTCACGGGGCATATGAATATGCCAGTGAGAAAACATCTCATCGTGGAAATATTGCAATCATGGGAAGTCACGGAACAGGAAAAACCAGACTGAGTGAAGGGCTTGTAAAAGCAATCTGCAAAGAACTGGGACTGAAAGCTGTCAAGTATGCAAATCTGGATGCATCGGATATTAACAGGAAAGATCCGGCAACAATTATCAGCAAGATGGCAGGAGGCTTTCTTCTGATCGAGAGAGCAAGTTTTATGACACCGGAGACGATCGAAAAACTTTCTCAGGCGATGGATTTCCGTACAGACAGTATGATTCTTCTGATTGAAGATGATAAAGCAAATATGCGTAAGATGCTGGCGGATTATCCGGAATTTGCAGAAAAATTCGAAACCGTTATTTCGATTCCGGTCTTTACCAATGATGAGCTGGTAACATTTGCAAGAACGTATGCGAGAGAAAATGGTTTCCGCATGGATGAGATGGGTGTGCTTGCTCTGTACACCATGATCGGAGATAACCAGAAAGAGGATGAACCGATTACTATCGGAAAAGTAAAAGAGATGGTAGACGGTGCGATCCGTAAGGCAAGTGGCGTAAAGCTGGGAAGAAAACTTTCCAAACGTCATACAGATGCGGACGGTCGAATTCTTCTTTATGAAAAGGATTTTGATTTATAAAAGAGCATGACAACATGGGGCATGGCGACAGAAAGCTATGCCCTTTTTACACGTTTTGGAAAACAACAGGAAAGGAAGAACTATGAGTAAGAGAGAGCCTTATCTTGGCAATCCCCAGGCAACCATTGCTGTGTTGAACAAATACGGCTTTACATTTCAGAAAAAGTTTGGACAGAACTTTCTGATCGATCCTCATGTGCTGGATAAAATTATCCGTGCGGCGGAGATCACAGAGGATGATTTTGTTCTGGAGATCGGACCGGGTATGGGAACGATGACACAGTATCTGGCATATGCAGCCAGAGAGGTATATGCGGTGGAGATTGATAAAAGTCTGATCCCGATCCTGGAGGATACGCTGAGCGATTATGACAATGTAACGGTGATCAATGAAGATATCCTGAAAGTGGATATTGCAAAGCTGGCAGAAGAGAAAAATGGAGGCCGCCCGATCAAAGTGGTTGCAAATCTTCCATATTATATCACGACACCGATCATTATGGGTCTGTTTGAAAGCCATGTGCCTGTAGAATCCATTACTGTCATGGTACAGAAAGAAGTAGCGGATCGTATGCAGGTGGGCCCGGGCACGAAAGATTACGGTGCATTATCTCTGGCAGTGCAGTACTATGCAAAACCTTATATTGTTGCCAATGTTCCACCGAACTGTTTTATGCCGAGACCGAAAGTGGGAAGTGCGGTGATTCGTCTGACCCGCCATGCTGAGACACCGGTACAGGTAGACGATGAAAAACTGTTGTTTCAGATTATTCGGGCATCGTTTAATCAGAGAAGAAAAACGCTGGCAAACGGTCTGAAGAATTATGAGGGGTTGTCTTTTGAAAAAGAGACAATAGAGGCTGCAATCGCAGAGTGCGGATTTTCACCATCGGTGAGAGGAGAGGCATTGTCTTTGGAAGAATTTGCGAAACTGGCAAATGTATTGGGACGTGCAAAATAAAAAGTAACGTAAAAACGTGTTGACCAGAATGAGGAAATTCCGGTCAACACGTTTTAGTTTTATTTTTAAAGGAAGGAGTGTCGATTTTCATCGACATATGAAAAAGAAAAGTTATAAAATAATTTCTATTAATTATTTTATGGTTATAGTATATCCGGGAATTGTGAGAAAATCGTGTTGAAGTTGTGAAGATTTTATGAATGAACAGGAAAAGATTTATGAATATCTGCATCATGGAAGAAAAGTGTGTTATACTACGGAGTATCAGTCGGGAGAAGACTGAAAAGATTCTGAAAGTATATAAAGAAAAAGAGAGGTAACAGAGATGAAGATAAAGAAAATAATGGCGGGAATGTTGGCGATGGTAACGGTAATGGGAAGCCTGATGTCACCACTGAGTGCAAAAGCAGATCAGATTGATGCACCGTATCTGGCGCTGGGAGCGGATCTGAATGAAACAGAAAAATCCACAGTACTGAGTCTGCTGGAGATTAATGAAGCGGATCTGAGCAGCTATCAGGTAATTACTGTAACGAATGCGGATGAACACAAATATCTGGATTCTTATCTGGATTCCAGTGTGATCGGAACCAGAGCACTTTCTTCTGTTCTTATTGAAAAAAAGGATAAAGGAAATGGAATTAAAGTGACAACCAGTAATATCACTTACTGTACCACAGGTATGTATCAGAATGCGCTGGCAACTGCAGGCGTCACCGATGCGGATGTACGTGTGGCTGGACCGTTTAATATCTCCGGAACAGCGGCGCTGGTAGGTGCAATGGAAGCTTACAGTAATATGACCGGCGAGACCCTGAAGGCAGAGAATGCAGATGCGGCTACAGAAGAACTGGTAACCACCAGTGATCTGGGTGAAGCTATCGGGGATAAAGAGCAGGCGGAGGAACTGGTAGGTGCAGTAAAAGAAGCTGTCGTCTCTCAGGACCTGTCTGATCCGGAAGAAATAGAAGCTGTCGTAGACGATGCAGCAAAAGAGATGAATATTCAGTTGTCTGATGAGGATAAGCAGAAGATTGTAAGTCTGATGGAGAAAATCAGCAGCCTGGATCTGGATGTGGATTCCCTGAAAGAGCAGGCGAAAGATCTGTACAACAAGCTGGAGAGCCTGGATCTGAACATTAACCAGGAACAGGTCAAAGGGTTCTTTGACAGGATAGTAAGCTGGTGTAAAAATATATGGAATTCTATTTTTGGCTAAGATGTCGGAGGAATAAAAAGAAATAACAGAATAATTTGATGAATCAGCACAAGAACAGGAAAAGTAAAAATGACAAAACAGTGTAAAATGTTATAAAAATAAAATGAAAATAAAATCAAATTGTGCAAATTAACTATAAGTTCATATTATGTTCATAAATTATTCATAAACTATTGATATGATAAATACAGTTCCGAAAGGAACATCTCAAAAAAGTTTGTAATGGGTTCATTACACATAGAATTTTTTCATAATAATAGCCCGGGTATCGAGAGGTATCCGGGCACTCCTCATGTTAGAGGGGAATTTTTGTTTGCTGTCTGTGTAAAGAGGAGTAACTGTTTTTTAACAGTTACTCCTCTTTTTTTGAATCCGGCTTCTCTGCTTTGCGAAGTGCCTCACTTTGGATCGCTTCGTTCAGGGAAAGCATCTTATCATCCAGTTCAGCTACAAATTCTGCGCAGGCACGGAGATCTTTGCTGATATATTCCGGTGCGCTGCCCTCGAACTTGTAGTAAATCTTATGCTCCAGGCTGGCCCAGAAGTCCTGAGCGATGGTTCGAATCTGTACTTCTACGATGATATCCACCACACGGTCTGACAGATGTACCGGGACGGCCACCAGCATGTGATAGCTACGGTATCCGCTGACTTTCGGGTGAGTGATGTAGTCGGTAAGTTCCACAACGCGCAGATCCGACTGCTTTGCCAGCATATCAGCAATCCGGTAAATATCCTGGGTAAAGGAACAGATGATACGAATACCGGCGATGTCGGTGATATACTTTAACATATTCTCCAGAGTCACTTCGTGACCGTGGCGTTTTAATTTTTTGACGATACTTTTCGGTTCTTTGATCCGGGACTTCACGTGTTCGATTGGATTGTAATTATGAATGTGAATAAATTCCTCATTCAAAATGTCAATTTTTGTGGACATCTGGCGAAGGGCAGCATCATAGAGAAACATCATGGTTTCCCAGGAATCCGCATCGTCAAGAATCTGTGATACATATTTTAATGCGTCCATACAATTTTCTCTGTACTTTCTGATTTATTTTATTTCGTAACTGTTCAGTACCTTCACAGTTACGAGCCAAAATGC